>Ga0182018_10000014_pt1 | contig 214682 bp, 181 predicted proteins | sample 812P2MmetaG_FD_120490 | JGI IMG/M metagenome (GOLD analysis project Ga0182018, IMG submission 120490) | Permafrost microbial communities from Stordalen Mire, Sweden - 812P2M metaG | ecosystem: Environmental > Terrestrial > Soil > Wetlands > Permafrost | place: Sweden: Stordalen | collected... | reverse complement strand
GGAAATGGTGATGCCGGGCGACAACGTGAGCCTGATGGTGGAGTTAATCACGCCGATCGCCATGGACAAGGGGCTGCGCTTCGCGATTCGCGAAGGCGGCCGCACCGTGGGCGCTGGCACGGTCTCGGAGATTATAAAGTAAGAACAGGCTTTAAGGAGCGGATATGGCTCGCGACATCATCACTTTCCAGTGTCAGGAATGCAAGAATCGAAACTATTCCTCGACCAAGAACAAGAAGACCACGACTGAGCGTTTGGAGCTGAAGAAATTCTGCGCGCACTGCCGCAAACATCAGCCGCATCGGGAAATCAAGTAGAATATCGAATCAAGTAGAATATCGGGGAATCGGGTAGAATGTAGATGCCCCCCAAGGCATTCGGGGGGTGAGACCCAGGGGCGTAGGTTTAACGGCAGACCAGCGGTCTCCAAAACCGCGAGTGGGGGTTCGAATCCCTCCGCCCCTGCCAACCACCCCTCACACAATTGGGAGTAAACGAATCATGGCAGAAGCGAAGAAGAACTGGATCCAGGCGACGAAAGACTACTACAACGAGTTGAAGCTCGAAATGCGCCGCGTCACCTGGCCGAACCGCAAACAGGTGGAAGGCACTACGGCGGTGGTGATCTTCTCGGTATTCCTCTTCGCCGCGTATTTCTTTGTGGTGGATTCCGTGTTGCAAAAGGGCGAGGCGGCACTGTTGGCCTTCTTCAATCGCAGGTAAGCGGAATAAGCAGGGACAGATGGACGCGGACGAAAACAACCAGATCGAAGAACAACCGGATGGCCAGCAAGCTCACGGCGAAATGCCGGAGGCCGAAGCCGCCGGTGGAGTGTCCCAGGCGGCGGGCGCCGCCCTCGAACCTGACGAGTCCGCGGAACCCGAGCCGGCAGCAGGCCCCGAAGCTGTCCCCAAGAACTGGTATATCATCCACACCTATTCGGGATTTGAGAACAAGGTGGCGGAATCGTTGCGTACCCGCTCGGACGCTTTTGGATTTGCGCACCGGATCGGCCAGATCCTGATTCCCACCGAAGAGGTGGTGGAGTTGCGCAACGGAAAGAAAGTCACCAGCAAGCGCCTGGTCTACCCAGGGTACGTGCTGGTGGAAATGGAAATGGACGACGCTCTGTGGCACGAGGTGAAGAATACGCCTCGGGTGACAGGCTTCGTGGGAGGTGGAAATTCACCGGTGCCGCTGAGTGCGGAAGAAGTGAATTCCATCCTGTACCGCCAGGCCTCGTCGGCGGAACGTCCGCGTCCCAAGATGACGTTCGAAAAGAACGATTCGGTGCGCATCGTGGACGGCCCGTTCGCGAATTTCTCGGGCAAAGTGGATGAAGTGAACACCGAACGAGGAACCCTGCGCGTGATGGTGACCATCTTCGGCCGCGCCACCCCGGTGGAGTTGGAGTTTCTGCAAGTAGAAAAGGTTTAATCGTATGGCAAAGAAAGTCACAGGTTCGGTAAAGCTGCAGATTCCCGCCGGGAAGGCGACCCCGGCGCCCCCGGTCGGAACCGCTCTGGGTCCGCAAGGCGTCAACATCATGGACTTCTGCAAGGCGTTCAACGCCAAGACGTCCGCCAAGGACCAGGAAGGCCTGATCATCCCGGTGGTCATCACCATTTTTTCGGACCGGTCGTTTACGTTCATTACGAAGACGCCGCCAGTGCCGGTATTGATCAAGCGCGCCGTCAATCTGGCGAAGGGATCGGCCGAGCCTCATAAGACCAAGGTCGGCAAGATCACCAACAAGCAGATTGAAGAGATCGCCAAGATCAAGATGCCCGACCTGAACTGTTTCGATCTGGAAGCAGCCATGCGCTCCGTTGCGGGAACCGCGCGCAGCATGGGCGTTGACGTGGTATAGATAAAACTTTCTGCCCGAATGTGCGGATGTGGCGAAATTGGCAGACGCGCTAGATTCAGGTTCTAGTCCTCGCAAGGGGGTGGAGGTTCAAGTCCTCTCATCCGCACCAAGAAACCAAATGATTTACGAGCCGCCTGCAGCGAAGGCGGCTTTTTCGTCTCTGCTCCTGCGGCTGTTCGGCTGTCACAGAGGGATCCTGCACGTCATACTCCGTCATCGATCCGGAATCCAGGATGCGGGTTACTGGCGCGTCGAGCAGATGTTCCGCCGCCAAACTTCGCCCAATTACTTAGGAGCACAGTTCCTCAGCCGGACGCAAGTTTCCTGCCGGCGTTACCTGCAGATGGTGCGGACGCGGAGGGCGGTGGAGTTGCTCCAGGAGCACGATCTATCCATCCCGCAGATCGCTGCCGTGCTGGGGCATGCCGATACGGCGCACCTTTCGCGAGAAATCCGCGCGGAGTTGGGTGTATCGCCCAAGAGGAGATGTCCAGTGCTGAGAAATAGGACGATTAATCAAATAAGGGAAGCAGTCCATCAAGAGCAAGTATTTTCATTGGGACGATTTTACGGTTTCGCCAGGCGAGAATGCCAATACATCGACACTGGCAATGCGTTACCTGTATGATACGGAGTTTTTCCTGACGATTCGCGTTCCACTTGAAAAGACAGCTGTTGCCGGCGTCGGCCTGACGTTTGTCATTAGCGGGCAGGTATGCCCCGGCGAATTAAACCGCGAAGAGCCCGTAATATTTCATGGTCTGGACGGACTTAAGACAGGCGTCGAGCGTTGGATCGGTCGAATCAAAGGCGAAATAGAAGCGACGCCGGTTTTGAGGCGCCTAAAGGAACAGGAGGACAGGAGGAGCAGATTGCAGCGCTGAGGGCCGATTTGGGCGACGCTCCCGAAGGGTATTTTTCAGTGGACGAGGCGGCAGCCCTGAGGCAACGTCTGGAAGATCTCGAACGGCGACTTACCGAAAACCTTACACAACACGTTAAGGACAAGTCTGACCTTGCGACACGGCTTGCCGCGGTATCGGCAGACATCACGATGTTAAAGGAAACTATGGAGGCCGTCCCCAAATCAGGTTGGGTAAACGCGGTTTGCTCGCGAGCATTCGGATGGCTGACGGACCCCATAAACCGAAAGCTCATTACCTCCGGGGCACAGGTCGCAAAGGATTTGCTAATAGAGGCCCATAAAACGACGGCGCCCGGGAATTAATTTTCGACGGAAGCCGACTGCATTGGAACGACCGACTGTGCCCGTACCTGTGCCTATAGCACCGAAAGCGGGGGAATGTCGGCGGAAGTGGTTTTGCATAGAATCAACAGCATGAACCTCTGCGAAAGCCCATGAAAGACCGTGTTTTATATTCAGGTTCTAGTCCTCGCAAGGGGGTGGAGGTGCAAGTCCTCTCATCCGCACCAAGAAACCAGATAGCACATTCTTTCAAAGAAGGTCAGCGATGGGAGGGAATGTCAGTAAGAAGCTCAAGCCCAACAAGATCAGTGCAGCGGCATTGATACGCCCTGCAGGGACCGTCTTGTTGCGCCAGCGCCATCCCAAAATTCCCCACGTAAACAGCCAGATCAGGATGGCCGCCGTGGTTACGCCTGAGAGCGGCCCGGTCGGTTTATAGAAAATAAGACTGCTTGCGATATGAGCCGACTTATCCCCGGCGGTGGCTAGTACTGCCAGAGCGAAGGCCCCGACACCAGCCGAAAGAATGGCGGCTGCGCCGGAACCGTTCGTCAGGGTCGGCGTTTTGGAAGAAGCGTCAAGATTTGATGTATTCATTTTCTTCTCCCCGGCTCAGTTGAATCGTGTGACCGCCGTGAACCGGCGCATCCTTGGTGATCATCGCGCCGAAGAAGCCCGCGATGCCCGCAGCAACAAACGAAGCCACGGCAAAACAGAGCACTGCGGCGCGAAGTTGTCGATGATTTCTGAGCTCGCGACCATACTTGATGAAAACGAACGCGACCATGGTGATCGAGATCGGCGCGAACCAGGCGACGTGCTCCTTCCACTCCATACCCAGCGAGTGCCAGCCGATGGTGGTGGGACTCGACATCACCAGCCGTTGCGGAAACATCGAAAGGTCGACTGTTCCCGGCGGGGGCGCCGCGCGGTACCACGGGTAGATGACGTAAGCTCCAATCAGCACGGCGGCCCATGCAAGCACAACCATCGTGATCAGGTAAAACTTCAGGAAGCGCTCTTGGCCAGATGTGAATTCGGATGGAGCAGATGCGGTGGTGAAGCGATACAACTCCACCAGCGCACCGGAGCATGCCAGCAAATAGAGTGCACCAAATCCCATGCCGTGTATCAGCGTCCAAAGTCCGCGTACCGTAATTTCCATTTGCTCCGTACTCCCTAGCGGATCAGCCGCGCAGTGGGCGACAAGCCGCAGATCATTAAAATCCCGTTGCGTTCATCGTCCCTCGTAACCAGGCGGTCGCGTCGGGTTTATTCTTGTCTTTCCCCCAGGTCCAGTACATGCCGATATAGGCGTAGGTTTCCGTCTGGCCGGCAACAGAATGGCCGTAGCAAAACAAGAACTGCTCACCTGGGTGGCTTTTGAAGTGATAGTAACCGCCTATGTCGATCAACGTCGACGCTTCGGTCTGCGGTGTAGCATAGCCCTCGCGCGCATGGGCAAAGACCTCGGCTCCCAACTCCAGCCGCTCACTGAATTTGTATTTCAGCAGGAAAGCGCCATACGGGTAGCTGCGGTATTGGGTTTGGTGGACGATCGTTTCGCCCGCGCCGCCATCCAGGAGCCAGTTTCCGATATTCTTTTGCAGCCAGAGGGGAACTTTGTACCAAACCTTTCCCACGCCGAGTCCTTTGTCGTAGTTTCCGGTCGGTATTTCAAACATAGTAAAGGTGCCGATCTGGGGAATATACTTCGATTCCTTGATGAAGGCGATCTTGGCGCCCAATTCCGTGTCGGTGATACCAAAGGCGCGCGGTCCCGTTCCGCCAGGCAGGTAAATGGGATTGTTCGACGGGAAGATACCTCCTAAGGGAACTATGGCGTGCAGTTGCACTCTGGGAAGGGCGCCCCAGTTGAACTCGAAGGCCGGCCCAGTCGGGTCGATTTCCGCCGGCGTGCCCGCGACACTGCCGAAGATATAGAACTCGTAGTGATGGAGGTCGACCGGAACTGGATCATCGGTTTGAAACGGAGGCCCCTGCGCCCACAGTGTTGACGCGGCGAACATTAGGAGGAGGAACAGCATTACCGCCTTATTAAGTACCCGTCCATAAACTTTCCCTGAAATTGTCACGTTCGATGCCACGTATTCACTCTCCCTCGATGAGTTCTCCAAACAACTCCCGAACCTTGGACTTCGCTGCCTTGAGCGCCTTGCGACCGAGCGGCGTGGCTCGATAGATTTTGCGAAACGATTTGCCGTGACGCTCCGCCGTGGAACGCAGGTAGCCTTTTTTTTCCAGGCCATGCAGCAGCGGATACAGCGTTCCAGCGCTAATACGATAGCCGTGGCGGGCCAGTTCCTCCGCCATCTCCAGGCCGAAGATGGGACCTTCAACCGAGTGATGGAGGATATGCAGCCGGATCAGGCCCGAGTAAAGGTCTCGATCGTCCATGCGCGTGTGCCTTTTGTCATCGTTCGATTACGTCTGCTTCATTCCGCCGTTTCTAGGTTGCCTCGTGCGTCCAGAGACCACGCCCCGCCGCCTACCAAGATCAGGAAGACGAGCGAGCAAAGCATTGCGAAGTCGGTGCGCGCATCGCTCACCACGTACCAAACACCCTGATTAATACGAAATAGCTCCGGGACCTTGGGTGGTCGCAATCGCCACCATAATCACAATCAACAGCGGAACAGCCGCCGCCCTTGTCCAAAGCCCGAACAACACTAGAAGGCCACACGCGATCTCGAAGGTCCCCACAAAGTGCGCCGTAAAATACGGATGCGCAAAACCAATCCTTGTAAAGCGAACCACGCCCATTTTGGGATCAACGTACTTGAGAATGCCTTGCGTCGAGAAGATGAGCCCGACAGCGAGGCGGATGAGCAGAATAGTCGCCGGACCTTGCGTTGGTCTCAATAAAAACCGACGAACCGCCTTCGCAGATCCGGTTATCGACATTCGCTATCGTTAATGGATACCATAATATTCGGCGCCGGTCAATGGCGGCCCGCTCCTGTGGCGCAGCCGAAGGTGGCTGTACTCCCAAAACGTAGAGAAGTGTTTTACGGCAGCAGGACCCGTATGGCATGTAATCATGTAATGCAACAACGCCAAAAACCTCAGTCCTGCTTCACGCTCGTAATCCACTCCGTCAACGGCTTGAGGTTATGCGCCCAGAACAGCGTCAGACCGCGTTCCTGCGCATCCTCCAGATGGTGAAGTTTATAGACGCCGCCCAATACTGCGGTGGGAACTAGGTTCAAGTCCTCTCATCCGCACCAAGAAACCAAGTGATTTACGAGCCGCCTGCAGCGAAGGCGGCTTTTTCGTCTCTGCTCCCGCGGCTGTTCGGCTGTTACAGAGGGATCCTGCACGCCATACTCCGTCATCGATCCGGAATCCGGGATGCGGGTTATTGGCGCGTCGAGCAGATGTTCCGCCGCCAAACTTCGCCCAATTACTTAGGAGCACAGTTCCTCAGCAGGACGCAAGTTTCCTGCCGGCGTTACCTTGCAGATGGTGCGCACGCGGAGGGCGGTGGAGTTGCTCCAGGAGCACGATCTATCCATTCCGCAGATCGCTGCCGTGCTGGGGCATGCCGATACGGCGCACCTTTCGCGAGAAATCCGCGCGGAGTTGGGTGTATCGCCCAGCGATGTACCTGTCGCTAGCTTAGCTATAGCTAGGCTTTCCCGGCCATTGCCGGTTCCCAGCGTGGCGCCAGCTTCTTGATGCGCTCCACGGCTTCCATCAGATTGGAAAGCGAATTGGCGTAGCTGAAGCGGATGTAACCCTCGCCGTACTCGCCGAAGCAGCCGCCGTTGAGGCAGGAGACGCCGCCTTCATAGAGCAGGTAGTCGGCCAGTTCCTTGGAGTTCATGCCGGTCGCGGTGACGTTGGCAAACGCGTAGAACGCGCCGCCGGGCAGGGCGCAACGGAAACCGGGGATTTCGTTCAGACCCGCGACAATGGCGTCGCGGCGGCGGCGGAATTCGGCCACCATGCTCTCGACGCAATCCTGCGGCCCCTGCAAAGCCGCGATGCCGGCGCGCTGCGTGAAGCTGGCGGTGCAGGAGTTGGAGTTCACCATCAGCTTATTGACCGCATCCACCAGCCATTCCGGCATCACGCCGTATCCCAGGCGCCAGCCCGTCATGGCATACGTCTTCGAAAAGCCGTCCAGGATGATGGTCTTTTCGAGCATGCCGGGGAATTGCGTGATGGAAGCCGGCGGTTCCACGCCATAGCTGATGCGCGAATAGATCTCGTCGCTCAGGACGACGACGTCCCGGTCGCGCAGCATGGCGGCTATCTCGGCCAGGTCGTCGCGCGGAATCATGCCGCCGGTGGGGTTCTGCGGCGAATTGAGCACCACCATCTTGGTGCGGTCGCTGAGGCGGTCGCGGAACAGATTGAGGTCGAAGGAAAATCCGCGGCTCTCTTCGAGCGGCATGGGAACCGGAGTGGCTCCCAGATAGCGGATCATGGATTCGTAGATAGGGAATCCGGGATTGGGATAGATCACCTCGTCGCCCGGTTCCAGCAGGGCCATCATGGGGAAAAAGATAATGGGCTTCCCGCCAGGCACCACCGATACGTGCTGCGGCCCAACCTGAATCCCGCGAGTGCGAGAGACAGTCTCGGCGATGGCGGCGCGCAGCTCAGGTAGTCCCTGCGTAGGACCATAATGGGTCCAGCCTTCATCCAGCGCCTTCTTGGCGGCGTCCACAATGTGTTGGGGGGTGGGAAAATCCGGCTCACCGATTTCCAGGTGAATGATACTTTGGCCCTGCGCCTCCAGCGCGCGGGCACGGACGAGGACGTCGAAAGCCGACTCCACTCCGATGCGCTGCATTCTTTCCGCAAGTTTCATAGGTTTGGGCGCAGTCTACGGGGGGCGCCGGGCCACGGCAATCCGCGCCGCCTCCAGTATAATCGGTTGCATGGGGGGATGGCAGGCAGCGAACGGCTGCGAATCCCACACCTGTGAATCCATTGCACGTTTTCCGGGTTTCCGCGTCATAGAGGTAGGAACTTGTGAGAACGGTTGACGTTGCCAGCCAGATGAGCGAAGCGGTCGAGCCCGGGCTTGAGCTCCTAGACCAGCAGAACCGGTTTGTTTCCGAGCACTTACGACAGGTGTTCCGGCACATCTATAGGATCGTCCGGAACGTGGCCGATGCGCAGGATTTGACACAGGAAACATTCATCAAAGCATTGCAGCGGCAGGAACAATTGAAGGACGACCATAAGGCTGCTCAATGGCTGTCGAGAATCGCTACGAATACGGCGATCGATTTCATTCGCCGCAGCAGCCGGGTGTCGTTCAGTGAGATTGAGGATCACTCACAGAGCTACGCGGACAGCCCGGAAACGTTGGTGTTGCGGAGCGAGCATCAGGACTACCTGGCGGATGGGTTGCGCCTGCTGAGCCCGCGAGAACGCGCCGCGCTGATGTTGCGCGACGTTGAGGATTTGCCGGCTGAAGAAGTGGCCCGCCGGCTGGATTGTTCCAAAGCTACCGTGCGTTCGCACATTGCGAATGCCCGGACCAAGTTGAAGAAGTACGTGGAAGGACGGAAGCGATGAGAGTCAGACAACACCCCAGTGAAGCGGCGCTGGCGTTGCACGCGGGCGGGGACCTTGGCCCCATCGCCCGTTGGCGCACCGGGCGGCATCTCAAACAATGTGAAACCTGTCAGGAAGAGGTGGCGGCGTTTCAGGGAATGCGGCGGATGGTGTCCGAGTTGTCGGCCGTGCCGGAGCTTCCGTGGAACCGTCTGGCGGCGGAGATGCAGGCGAATATCCGGCTCGGGCTGGCGGCCGGCGAGTGCGTGCGCGAGGAGCGGCCGATGGTCTTCGCGCGATTTACCGGGCTCCGCGCGGCCATCGCGGTGGCCGGCCTGACGGTGGTGGTGGCTGTAGGGCTGTTTCTGCAAAAGCCCTCGGGAACTAAGGATGAAATGGTGCTGCGAGCCACGGCGGACGGCATTCAAGTGAGCGAGGGCGACCAAACATTGGGCATGAAACACGACGCCGGAATCAAGAATGTGAGCTACTCGGCCAATGCGCAGGGATCGATAGGGGAGAGCTACGTGGACCCCGTTACCGGCGACGTGACCATGACGAGGGTTTCGTGGTGAAAAACAAGAACACGCCGATACGGTTGTTGGGAGTCGGGGTGCTGAGCGCGGCCGCCGCATTCGCGCAGGAGACCATACTTCCCAGCACGGCCATCAAAATCAACCTCCCGGCTGATTCGCCGGTGGTGTTGCTGACACTGGACCCGCGCGATTCCCGGTTTACCGCGCGCGGTGCGGCCATTATGGTGGACCTGGATGCGCTCCTGACTCTCCGCAATACCGGTTCGAGCCGCATCCATGGGATTACCTTGCGCGTGGTATCGCAGGAAGTGACCATGGGCGGCAAAGCCTCCATGTGCATTCCGCGGCTGAATATCGGGCCCGGCGAATCGTTCCCGATCCACATTGTGCAGCACCTGGTGCGGCCGACCGCATCCGCTTCCGGCCCCCTGGTGGAAGTCAGCCTGGATGGCGTGTTGTTTCAAGACCTGTCGTTCTACGGACCCGACCAGATCCACTCGCGGCGCGACATGATTGCCTGGGAGATGGAAGCCCAACGCGATCGTAATTATTTCAAGCAGGTTCTGGCGCTTGGCGGCCGCGCCCGATTGCAGCAGGCCGTATTGCTGGAGATGGCGCGGATCCAGGACCGGCCGCAACTGGACCGGCCGGTGATGTTGCGCGGACCGGCGGCCACCTCCGCCGCTACCGTGGCGACGGAGCGTTCCGAGCGGTTCGCTTTTGTGTCCTTCCCGGATTCGCCGGTGGAGCCCGTGGACGGCAGCGCCATGGTAATCGGCGACCAGGTAAGCGCGCCCCACGTCCAGGTGCGGAATCGCAGCCATGTCGCGGTGCGTCACGTGGAAATCGGATGGCTGGTGAAGGATCAGGCGGGCCGGCAGTATCTGGCCGCGTCGGTTCCGTCTTCGCAGCCGGACCTTCAACTGGCGGCGGGCAAAACCGCGATCTTCGCGCAGGACACCTCGATGAAGATTTCCCGCAAGGGGCAGCCATTGGACATCCGCGGCATGACCGGATTTGTCAGCCAGGTGGAATTCGCGGACGGCAAGGTTTGGGTTCCCAGCCGGCAGAACCTGGATGAGACCGTTCTGCGGAGCATCCTGCCTCCTTCCGCTGAAATGGTCCGCCTGATTGAACTCTACCGCAAGGGCCCGGATGCCCTGATTGCGGAACTGAACAAGCCGTAAGACGAGCAGACTGAGACCAGCCGCTGGTCGACATCGCAGTCGGACCATTCAGCAATCCTCCGAAGCACGAAGCCTACGATTTGCAGGTCATCGGGCGGACTCTTTCGCCGCGGGATGAGTCTTGCTCCATTGGTCATAGCGGTCGAGCGCCGCCTGGGGAGCGGAATTGTACCAGCTATAGCCTAACCGGCGCTCGCGCGAGAGTTCTTCCACCGAATCGTGAATGGTCTTGTCGCGGTCGCCGAAGACTGGGCGATCGGCGCCGATTTCATAGAACCGAGCCCAAATGGCCGGAGCATCGGCGGATGCCACCAGGTGGCTGCCCTCGGGACCGCGCACGTAGGCTTGGCCGTGGATCGCCACTTTCCGCAGCCACGCCACGGCATCGTGGACGGCGTTCACCACCGGCGGGCCAGGGTTCGGCAAATCCATCAGGAATTCGAGCAGGGCGGCGCTTTCCGAGCTGCACTGCGCGGCGGGCTCGTAATTGCGTCCGGAGACGGGCTTCAGGGTCAGTTGGTCATGCTGTTGGCCCCATACGGTCCGATGGCCATTCTCCACGATTTGCGCGGCTATCATGCAGTCCACACCGCGTACGACAGCCGCGGCCGCCCGTTTGCGGCCGCTATCGGGCGTGAACTGGTACGGGTTCTTGCCTCGGGCGACTTCATTCAGAAGGCGCAGAGTCTCACCGACGGCGCCATCGTTGACGGTGATGGCGTCATGGTAGCCTCCTTCGAGCGGATACACCTGAGGCCATCCTCCGTTGGGATACTGAGCGGCCAGAAGATATTCGACGCCGCGCAGGAAAGACGCCCGGTACGGGACGCTGTCCGGCGAATCGCGAGAGGCCACGCGCGCGAGAAACTGCAACTGGGTGTTGGTGGCGTCGTTATCGAGGGTGCCGACGTAGTTCCACTTGGGGTCGCGCGGGGTGTCGAAATCGTCGGGAGCGAGATAATGGGAGAGACTGTTGCCGGCAAAGTGCTCACCCTTGCGACGGACATGATCGCTGAAATTGAGATTTTTGCTCCATCCGCCGGCGGGCGTCTGGAACGAGACAATGATGTCGGCGATGTGGCGAGCCTCTGGCGTGGCGTACCATTCGGCGGGCCGGTTGAGCGGCGTACTGCGGGCGGAGTTTCCTCCGGGCGGAAGGAGCGGTTCGGACAACCCGGCGGTCTTCAACTCAGCGTCGAGGACGCCCCGGTCCACCTTCATCTGGCGGACGGACTTGTCCAGGTACGCCATCCAGACAGCTTGCTGTTTCGGCGGCAGGGTGGCGATCCGTTGCGCGGTGAGGGATTCCGCGGAAGTGCTGGCGCCGATTACGGCGGCGGAAAGGCAGACCGCGCCGGCGGCGAGGGCGATCAAGACAGGGATTCGCACGACATTATTCTACCTGGGTGTGCGGCCAGAATTATCCAATACCAGATGATCCTGAAAATGAGAGGCGTACCGGCCCCGGCGAAGTGCACCGGAAAAGCGGAAAACCAAGAACAGGTTTCCCACTTTCCCCTCCCACTTCGCGACGACAACTGCGGTTTCGACCTTCCCAAACTCGGCAGCCTCCGGCTGCTAAAGCCGCCGCTTCGCGGGGCAAAAAGGAACACTTCCCCAGCCTCTAACGCCTCCTCTTTTCAGGATCATCTTGTATTGGAATCAAAATCCGATTTCAGGATCATTCTTCAATTGGAAAATGCTGGCCGCGTTGGAGACCGCTTCGGATGTCCATCCAGATCCGGAAGTATTGCCACTCCGGCGGAGCGGCGGATTCCTGGATGTGGTCGGGCAAGAGAACCAGATTTCCGGTGGAGAGCAGAATCCGGCGCACGTTCGGATTCTGCTCCAGCTTGGCGCGCATGGCGTTCACGATGAGGCGATAGTGGCCGGCCTTTACGGGCGACCGGTAGGCGATGCGCTTCCCCTCGAAGGTACACCAGCCGATGCCCATCTTTTTCATATTCTCTTCGGCCACCGCGCCGGCGTCCTTGGCCTCGAAAGCGGTCATCTGTCCGACCTCTTCGCGCGTGTGCGCCCAGTGGACGCCGGGCGCCTTGGCGCGCGGGTCGCCAGGGCCGTCGGGATAGAGCATCATCTGCCAGAACCCTTCCACGCTGGCGTAGCGCTTTCCACGCAACGTGAACGGCGTGGCGGCGAAGTTGGAGAGGATGCCCAGTTCGTTGCGTTTGGAGAGAATCACCTCGCCCGGCCGGGCGGCTTGCGGAAGGATCTCCCACTCGGGCTTCCCGTCCTCGGGAACGGGCGTCCACCAATGCGCGGGATACGGCTGCGCCATGGCAGGGAGAACAATCGAGAAGAGCGACACGGCGATTTGGCATCGCATACGGGGTCATTATGACGCGCGTTCAAAGCTGGTACAATAGAATCTACTGGAAGTTGATCGGCAACCCCTTCTCCCCTAGCCGGTAGTCGGCTCGCAGGTTTTCCTCCGCAAATCGATAGATGAAAACTTTTTCTGAACTCCCCCTCTCAGCGCACCTGAAGCGCAATCTCGGAAAGCACGGCTTTACCGAACCCACCCCCGTGCAAGCCCAGGCCATTGAGCCTGCGCTTGCGGGACACGACCTGGTTGCCACCGCGCAAACAGGCACCGGCAAGACGCTGGCATTTGTCCTGCCTTTGATTCAACTGCTCGAAAAGCAATCGGCGCCGCCGGGCATCCGCGGCGTCATCCTGACCCCGACGCGCGAACTCGCCATACAGATCGACGAGACCTTTCAAAAGATGGCGCAGGGCACCGGAATCCGCGCCACTGTAGTGGTCGGCGGTTTGAGCGAGAAAACGCAACTGCAGTCCATTCGCAAAGGCGCGCAGGTGCTGATTGCGACGCCGGGACGGCTGTACGATTACCTGAGCCGCCAACTGGTGGATCTCAGCGCCGTTCGCATGCTGGTGCTGGATGAAGCCGACCGCATGCTGGACATGGGTTTCCTGCCCACCGTCAAAAGAATCCTGGCCGGGGCGCCGCCGAACCGCCAGACCCTGCTGTTCTCGGCCACCATTGAAAGCTCGGTGCGGCACCTGGTGGATACACAGGTACGCAATGCCGTGCGCATCGAGGTCGGTTCCACCTTGCAACCCGTCGAAAAAGTGGACCTTCATTTGTACGAAGTGGAACAGACCGGCAAGGCTGGCCTGCTTGAGAGCATGCTGCGCGAGGAGGCTGGTTCGTTTCTGGTATTCGCCCGCACCAAGCGTGGCGCCGACCGGCTCTCCAAGCGTCTTTCACTTTCCGGCGTGAAGACTGCGGCTATCCATGGCGACCGCAGCCAGAACCAGCGCAACCAGGCGCTGAAAGGCTTCCAGGACGGATATTACCGCGTGTTGGTGGCCACCGATATCGCGGCTCGCGGCATCCACGTGGAAGGCATCTCTCACGTGGTGAATTACGACCTTCCGCAGGTCCCGGAAGACTTCATCCATCGCGTCGGAAGGACGGGACGCATGGGCGCCGGCGGTACGGCCTCGACCTTCGCCACGCGCATGGAGCGCAGCGATGTAGCAACCATCGAGAAAGTCCTGAAAACCAAGTTGACGCGCCGTCCCTTACCGGGCGAAACACTTCGCGAGAACGGGTCGGCCCCGGTGATCGTGATGCCTTCGACGCCCCCGCGGCACGTTCGGAGCTTCGGTCCCAGAGGCCGTGCCGGAAGCCGTTCGGGCAGCCGGCGTCAAATGTCGTGCGTGGTGTAAGGTTCCCTTACTTCATCGCCACTTCCGCGCGCAGACGTTCCAGGTTGACACGGGCTGTGGGCAAGGACTCGGCGGCCTTCGCTAAATGGGAGATAGCCTCGGGTATGGACTGACCGCTCAAAACCAGCGACAATCCCAAGATGTAGTGCGCCGGAGCGAAATCGGGATCGAGGCGCAGAGACCATCGGGCACTCCGGATGGCTTCCGGGTAGCGCTCCAGCATTTGTTGCGCGTACGCCCGATTCGACAATGTGAGCGCGGATAGCGGCCCAATCCGCATGGCGCGCTCAGACTCGTCGAGCGCTTCCCGATATCGGCCCAAACGAAGATATTGCGCGCCAAGATTGGTGTGGGCATCGGCGTAGTCTGGCGAAATCCGGACGGCTTTTTCCAACTCCGAAGCAGCCTTGGCGTACTGGCCCGATTGCGAGAGCTTCTGCGCCCTCATCACGCAGTCGACTGCCTTCCGGCCGGGAGGGTGCAATAGTTGCGAAACGGAGACCCCTCCGGACGGCGGCCTCTCGATCTTCTCTTCCGGCAGCCGGACATCGAGATCGCCCGAGGCGCCGGAGACGGTGACATAGCTCCGATACAACTCCTCACCGCGTCCATTGGAGACAATCAACTGATAGTCGCCACCCGTTACGGAATGAAATTCGAAACTGCCGTCGGCCCCGACGTCGGCCGAAGCAACGCGGTGATTGTACTTGTCAGTGAGTTCAATGGCATATTCCTGGAATAGCTTCCGCGAATCGCTATGCAGTAACCCTTTCCAAACCGGAACTCCCTCGGGCTGCGCAAATGCAATAACGGCGCTCATCGTCACCGCGGTAAGCACCGCCAGAGGCCGCGCGATCTCAGTTCTCACAGTTTCCTCCGTGAAGGTTTTGAAATTAGCTCTCAGGCTGGGAGAAAAGAAACGACAGGTCGGCGGGGACATACGGCCGACTCTCGAAAGAGCGTCGACCGTAAGTTAATCCTAACCTAAGGCGGCGCGCGGAATCCAATCGAAAGATTTTATGTTGCAGATATGTTGACGGGGCTGAGTTACGATGAATCGTGTCCCAACCGCTCGCTCGTTTGCGCCTGAATCTGGACTTCATGCCGTCGCCGGCGCCCGATCAGCCGGGATTGTTCATTCGCGATCCATACCGCTTCAGCGATGCGATGTTGATTGTCCCCCCGGTGCTCATCGAATGCCTGCAATGCTTCGACGGAAGCCAGACCGATCTGGATCTGCGGGCCGCGCTAGCGCGCGTGACCGGGGAACTGGAAGTGAGCGGAATCGCGAACCACCTGACAGACACGCTGAGCAAGGCCGGTTTCCTGGAGGACGAAGCGTTTGAACGCATGCGTTCCGAGCGAGTGCGCCGATTCGCCGCGGAGCCGGTGCGTTTGCCGTCGCACGCCGGCGCGGCGTATCCGGCGGATCCTGCCGAATTGCGCGAAACCATGACGAGGTACATGGACGGGCAAGCGAGCGCCACGGCCGACGGCGATCTGTTCGCCATTGCGGCGCCACACGTCAGTCCCGAAGGCGGATGGCAATCCTACGCGGCGGCTTACGCGATGCTGCGGCCAGAGCACCGCGAGCGCACCTTCGTGATTCTGGCGACCTCTCACTACGGCGAGCCGGAACGCTTCGGCCTGACGCGCAAGACGTTTCGGACGCCGCTCGGCGATTCGCCGGCGGACACGGACCTGGTGGATTGGCTGGCCGAGCGCGGCGGCAAAGCCGTGGATATGGAGGACTACTGCCACTCGTTCGAACATACCGTCGAATTGCAAGTCATTTTCCTGCAACACATGCTGGGACCGGACGTCCGCATTCTGCCGGTGCTGTGCGGACCGTACGCGAAGAGTCTGATCCACGGAGGAAACCCGGAAGACGATGACGGCGTGAAGCGATTCCTGGAGGCGCTTGGAGAGTTGAGGGAACGTGAAGGCCGCAGGCTGTTCTGGGTGCTCGGCGTGGACATGGCGCACATGGGAGTGCGATACCACGATCGGTTTCCCGCGATGGCGAACGAAGGCGAGATGGGCGAAGTCGGCGTGCGCGATCAAGAGAGGATGGCGCGGATCAATGCGTCGGACGCCGGTGGTTTCTGGGACTTGGTGCAGCGGAATCGCGACGATCTGAAGTGGTGCGGCAGTTCGCCGTTCTATACATTCCTGAAGGCCGCCCCTCGGGCTCGGGGCGAGCTCTTGAAATACGAGCAATGGAACATCGACGAGCGGAGCGTGGTAAGCTTCGCCGGCATGGCCTTCCGCACCCCTGCATAAATAAACCTGGGGACAGACGGAACGTTTCCTGGTTTTCGGAGAATTTCGCCCGCCGCGGAGAACTACCGTGTCATGCCCAGACTGGCCCGTGTGGTAGCGACCGGCGTCGCGCACCACGTCACGTAGCGGGGAAACGCCCGCCGCGCCATCTTCGACACCGACAGCGACCGCTTCGTCTATCTCAGCCTGCTGCGCGGCTTCTCGCGGAAGCGCCGCCTGACGATCCTGGGATACTGCCTGATGCCGAATCACGTCCACCAGGTGGTGAACCCGGAGAATCCCGACTCGATGCCGGCAGCATTGCGCGAAATCCACGGACGTTACGCCGCCTACCTGAACTCGCGGCAGTCCGTCACGGGACACGTCTGGCAGGGACGCTACTACTCCTGCCCGATGGATGAGTTTCACCTCTGGACCGCGCTGCGGTATGTCGAACGCAATCCGGTGCGGTCCGGTATGGTCGGGCTCGCGGAACTCTTTCTGTGGTCGAGCGCCCGCGCGCACTGCGACGAGGGACCGTCGGATGGCATCGTGGACCTGACCGAGTGGGAATCCCGATGGGGACCCGAAGAGTGGCGGCAATTTCTCGGGTACAGTTCGACCGATGGGCCGGACGCCGAGCGGGTGCGGAGGACTACGCACAGCGGCCGCCCGCTGGGGTCGGAGGAGTTCGTTCATAGGGTCGAGCGCGAAGTCGGCCGGGCTTTGACGCCGGGAAAGGGGGGACGTCCGCGAAAGGCATTGGTGGAGACGGCTCAGGAATCGATGGTCCTCGTCATCTGAGGCGATCGGATCGGAAAACCAGGAAACGTTCCGTCTGTCCCCAGGTTTATTTATGCAAGGGTGGCCAGGATCTCGCCGGCGGTTACCGTGGCGCCTTCACGCGCGGCTACCGTTGCCACCCGGCCGTCGCGCTGAGCTTTCAGCTCGTTCTGCATCTTCATCGCTTCCACGACTATCAGGCCTTGACCCGCCGATATGGCGTCGCCGGGGGCGATCAGCACACGAATCACCTTGCCGGGCATCGGCGCGCGCACTTCCTGAATACCCTCTCCGTGACGGCCTGCCGCTTTGCGCACGCGCCGTCGCGGGTCGCGGACCTCGATCTCGAAACGGTGGCCGTCAATCACCACGATCAGGCTGCCGGAAGCCTCTTCGACTCGCGCGTCGAAACTGCGGCCATCGATGAGAATCGAGTAGACACCGGGCTCGGGCATCTCCACCTGCGCGGCGGTTTCGGAATCGTCGCCGAACCGGAATCGGCATTCGGGGGCGTGCGACAGCAGTTCGATGCGGGCGTCCGCGCCGTTCATGGTTAAATCCAGCTTCACCGCAGCAGACCGTCCCTTCCGGACGATAGCCATGGGCTTACTCCGGCCGGTGCGCTTCCGGATACGGCTCGCATCGATGGGTAAGATGGGTAAGATGCGTGCAGAGCGGCGGCTAGCGCGGCAACGGCGCGGAGTTCCGGCGGGGCCTCGCGCGGCGAATGGCGCTTGAAGAATTCCTCGATGAATCCGGTGTGCAGCTGGGCCGCCGCGAAGTCCGGATCCTCCAGGATCTGGCGAAAGAATCCGATGTTGGTGCGAATGCCGCCCACGTCGTACTCGCGCAGTGCGCGGACCATGCGGGCGATGGCCTCATCCCGGCTGGAGGCCCACACCGCCAGCTTGGCCAGCAACGGGTCGTACTCCAGGGGCACCGTCCAGCCGTCGTAGACGCAGCCGTCCAGGCGAATTCCCGGACCCAGAGGGCGCGTCAGGCGCGTGAGCTTTCCGGGGGACGGCAGAAAGTCGTTGTACGGGTCTTCGGCATAAATGCGGCACTCAATGGACGCGCCGCGCCATGAGACGTCCTCCTGTCGAAAGGGCAGACGCGCTCCAGCGGCGATGTCCACTTGCAGGCGCACCAGGTCGAGCCCGGTGACCAGTTCCGTCACGGGATGTTCCACCTGCAGCCGCGTGTTCATTTCAAGGAAATAAAAACGGCGATCCTGGTCCACCAGAAATTCGACCGTGCCGGCGTTGTAATAACCCGCGGCGCGCGCCGCGCGGATGGCAGCCTCGCCCATGGCCTGGCGCATCTCCGGATGCCTTGCCACCAGCGGCGACGGACACTCTTCCAGCACCTTCTGATGCCGCCGCTGAATGGAACATTCGCGCTCGCCCAGGTGGACCATGTTGCCGTGACGGTCGCCCAGAAGCTGGATCTCGATGTGGCGTGGCCGCTCGATGAGTTTCTCGACGTATACCTCGGAATTGCGGAAGGAACGCTCGGCTTCGCTCGCCGCGTCGCGAAGCGCGGATTCGAGATCCGGCTCGCGGTCGACGCGGCGCATGCCCTTTCCGCCGCCGCCGGCTACGGCCTTCAGAAGGACGGGATAGCCATGGGCGCGGGCGAACTCGCGAGCATCTTCCAAAGTGACGCCGTGATCCGTGCCCGGAACTACGGAGGTTCCCGCGGCGATGGCCACCTGGCGCGCGGCCGTCTTCGAACCCATGGACCGGATGGACTCGGCCGAGGGGCCGATGAACACGATTCCGGCATCTTCGCAGGCGGCCGCGAAATCGGCGTTTTCGCTGAGAAATCCGTACCCCGGATGAATGGCCTCGGCGCCGCGCTTGCGGGCCGCGTCGAGGATGCGGTCGATGCGCAGGTAGCTTTCGGCGGAACCCGAAGGGCCCACGTGCTCCGCCTCGTCCGCCATACGCACATGCAGCGAAGTACGGTCGGCATCGGAATAAACAGCCACGGTGGAGATGCCCATTTCGCGCAGCGTGCGTATCACGCGGACCGCGATTTCCCCCCGGTTGGCAATCAGTACCTTTCGGAACATGCACGGAAATTGTAACAGGGGGCCGCGCCGTGAGATATAGTATGAGTCGCAAACTTAATAAGGATCCTATGACTGTACCTGGAATTCGCACGATATCCGGTTTCCTGTTGGCGCTTTGCGCGTCTGCTCAGACCGCTCCCTGGACGACTCCCGTTCGCGGATCATGGGTCCGGACCGGGCCGGCCGCCGCCGGTGACGTCACACTGACGGGAAGCGAGATCGTGGTGGCCGATGACGAAAACACCGCCGTGCATCAAGCCGCGGAGTTTCTGGCGGGTGACATCGAAAAGATCGGCGGGTATCGGCCGCCCATCGTGAAGACGCCGACTGGCGATCGATCCGGCATCCGACTGGTAACGCTCGGCCACGGACAGATACCGGCCGCTGTGAATGCCGCCGCCATGCAGGACCAGTGGGAGAGCTACCGGATCGCTACCGTCGACCGCACGGTCTGGCTGGCCGGATCAAACCCGCGCGGCACGGCGTTTGCCGCCTATGCTTTATCCGAACGGCTGGGCATCGATCCGCTCTACATCTGGACCGGATACGCGCCCCAGCATCACGACCCGCTGGTGATGAAACGTACGAGCTTCGCGCAGACTCCCCCGGCCTTCCGCTATCGCGGCTTTTTCCATGACGACGAGGACCTGCTGCCGCGGCCCTTCGACGCCAACGGGTACCCCTTGCAGACCGGTGACGTCCCCCTGGATTGGTACAAGCGATTCTTTGAGACCGCCCTGCGGCTGCGAATGAACATGGTGGCTCCTTACACGCGCGTCCACCGGCGCTACGAAGTGCAGAAAATGGCCAGCGACTGGGGACTCTATTACACGTCGCACCACTATGACATTCTGGTTTCCAACCCCTTTGGACTGGTGACGTACAATCTGGCCGCCGAGCGCGGCGTGAAGCCGGACTATAACTGGTTCACCAACCGCGAAGGCATGCTCACGTTCTGGCGCGGCGGTCTGATGGAGAACAAGGATCTGGATGTCATTTGGCCCGTGGGCATGCGCGGGACCTCGGACCGCCCGTTCACCTTCCCTCCAGGAACTACCGACGACCAGAAAGCGGCAACCTTCAGCGAGGTGATCGACGAACAGGTCAAGATGGCGAAGGAGGCGCTCCCGAAAGACAAGACTCCGCTCTTCCACTTCACCATGTATTCGGAGATGTTGCCCGCGTATCAGCGCAATCCCGCGGCATTCGACCTGCCCAGCGACGTCATCGTCGTATGGCCCGACGACAACGACGGCCACATGCGCGCCCTGCCGTCCTCGGTGGGCAAGTGGAAGCACGGCGTCTATTACCACCTGGCTTACTTGGGCGGCAGGTTGACGAAGCAGCTCACGCACACGGTGGGGCCCGCGGTGGTTGCCGACGAGTTCGAGAAGATCGTGAAGTCCGGGGCCACCGAGTACATGCTGGTCAACATGTCGGAGGTGCGCGATTACGTAATGGGCGGGCGAATGCTTGCGGACATCACGTGGGACGCGCCCGCGATCTATGCCACGCCCAAACCAGCCGAACGGTACACCGCCTGGTGGTCGCGCGAATATTTCGGACCGGGCGCGGCCGCGGCCGTCGAGACTGCGTACAACAAGTACTTCGCGTTGCTCGACACGCCCGACAAACTGTGGCAGGCGCCCGACGCGATCCAGGAATTGATCGACCGGCTGTATCGCAAAGTGGCCGGTGAAACGTACCCACCTGTCGGCGCCCAACTGCTCACCCAGCTCCAGACGCGCGGCAAGCAGTTGGATGACGCGCTCGCGGCGGAGGAACGCGCCGAGGCCGGAATGACTTTTGCGCAACAGCGGTTTTTGTCCATAGACGTAGCCCTGGGGCTGCAGACGGCGCAGCGGCAGACCCATGCGGCACTCAAGCTGGAAGAGGCTCTGCGCGCGACCGACGCGGCACACATGTGGCAGTCCGTTCGGGAAGCCCGCACCTCCCTGGAGCAACTGGAAACCGAATTGGCTCGCGGCGAGTATGCGCCATTCGAGCGCTGGTACCACGAAACCTGGATCCGCTCCGCGCGCAGCATGAACAACCCGCATCGTTCGTACAACCAACTCCGCGACTTCTTAGGGAACGAGGGCCACGGGAGTTTGCCCAAGTAACGCCGATAGCACGGAACCGCGACCGTTACGCTCGCGGTTCCGTGTCAGGGCCGTGTGTTACCGCCAGTGTTTCCGGTAACTGGTAGAATCAGGTAGTCTTTACCATGGCCCTCGACTCAACTGAAGGTTCGCTGAAAGAGCGAGGCGTCCGCCTGACGCGACAGCGGCAGATCCTGCTGGAACTCATCGACAAGACCGGTCAGCATCTGGATGCCGAGAGTCTCTTCCAGTTGGCGAAGGAAAAAGATCCCAAGCTGAACCGGGTGACGGTCTACCGAACGCTGAAGATGTTGAAGGCGGGCGGTCTGGTGGACGAACTCGACCTGATGCACTATGGGGGCGACCAGCACTACTACGAAACGCGCCTGAAGCAGGAACATGCCCACGTCATCTGCCTGCGGTGCGGGAAGGTGGAGGAGTTCTTCGGGGAACCGCTGCAGCGCTTGCGCAAACAAATCGAAAGCCATTTCGGTTTCCAGGTGTTGCTGGCGCGGACGGAAGTGGGCGGCTATTGCGCGCACTGCCAGACTCTGCGGGCTCGTGAAGTGGAAGAGCTGCGCAGCCAGCCGTCCGAACCGGAGAAATCGGCTGCGAGGCGGCCCCGGACGGGAGCCCGGCGCGCACGCTCAGTACGCGCCTGATGGAACCGAAATCCGCCGCCATGCCGGGTCCCGCGCCCGCATCGCTGGTGGTGATCGACCCCAGCGGCCATCGTACGCGGGTGACCATCGATGCGATTCCGTTTCAAATCGGACGCCAGGCCGACAAGAACCTGGTTATCCGCGACAGCCGCGTCTCGCGGGTCCACGCGCGCATCGTCGCCGAGGGCGACCGATACCTGGTGGAGGATTGCGGCAGCACCCACGGCACCTTTGTCAACGGCAAACGCGTCACCCGGCAGGCGCTTGAAAACTCCGACAAAATCGAATTTGGAACGCAGGACTCCTACCAACTGATCTTCGCCTTGGATGGCGCGGAGTTGAAGCGGCTGCTGGAACAGGTGGGGTCCCCGGATTCGGGAGTGCATCACGGGATCGGGAGCAATCTGGCCAAGTTGCGCGCCATCCTGGACCTGGCCCGCACGGTGCAGAGTTCCTTTTCGGTGGACGATGTGTTGTCGTCCGTGGTGGACACCGCGTTGACCATCACCGGGGCCGAGCGTGGGTTTCTGCTGCTGCGCCGCGGCGAGGCCCTGGATACGCGCGTGGCGCGGCACAAGCGCGGGCACAAACTGAAGGAGAGCGATCTGCGGGTCCCCCGCGAAGTGATCCACCGCGCGCTGCAGCATCGCCGGGAACTGCTCTCCATGAATTTCGACCCGGTGGCGGCGGGCGAGACCAAACCGCAGAACAGCATTTCGGACCTGGACTTGCGCAGCGTGATCTGCGTCCCGCTGGTGCGCATCCGGACGGGCTTGGGAGAAGCCACCAGCGTGCTTTCGACGGGCAATGAGACGGTGGGTGTGCTCTACATGGATTCGCGCGTAGCCGCCGCGGACCTGACGGGCGGCAATCGCGAGTTGCTGCAGACCCTGGCGATCGAGGCTTCCACCGTACTCGAAAACGCACGCCTGCTGGAAGAGGAACACTCCAAGCACCAGATGGAGGAAGAGCTGCGGCTGGCGCGGACCATCCAGCAAAGTCTGCTGCCGGGCAAGCTTCCCACCGAAGGATGGCTGCGCGTGTGCGGAAGCAGTCTGGCGTCGCATGAGGTGGGCGGCGACTACTTCGACGTCACCGAGGTGAGCGGCCGGAGCTGGTCGGTAGTAGTGGCGGATGTCTCCGGGAAGGGAGTGAGTTCCGCGCTGCTGGCGTCCCTCCTGCAGGGCGCGCTGATTACCGCGACGGACCATTCGGTGGTCCTGGGACGCCGCATGCAACGGCTCAACCACTTCCTGAACAATCGCACCGGCGGCGAAAAATACGCGACTATCTTTTACAGCGTGATCGAAAGCGACGGATCCTTCAGCTACGTGAACGCGGCGCATTGCCCGCCCATGGTGGTGCGCGGCGGCGGAATCGTCGACGAACTGGCGGCCACCGGCATGCCGGTCGGGTTGCTGGAGGAAGCCACGTTCGATGTGGCCGGACAGAAGTTGCAGCCCGGCGACAAGATCGTAATCTACTCCGACGGCGTCACGGAAGCGCAGAACACACAGGCCGAGTTCTTCGGCAAGAGGCGTCTGCGCGAGATTGTTGTGAGGCATGCGGCGGAGAGCTGTACCATGATCCACGACGCGATTCAGGAAGCCGTCAGCGCGTTTGCCGAGGGTGCGGTTCAGTCCGACGACATTACGGTGGTGGTGATGGAGTACTTCGGGTAGAGGCGCGCGAGGGCTGCTGGCAAATGGCCGGAAAACCAGGAAACGTTCCGTCTGTCCCCAGGTTTATTTATGCAGGGCGCGGGGGCGTGCGCCACGGCCCTCTTAAAACGTCAGCTTGCCCTGGAATTGCAGCGACCGGGCCGGGAGCTGATTGGTGATTCCTACCAGGGGCGCGCCGAAGCCGGCGCCGGCGGTGGCGCCGTTGCCCCACGTCCCGCTGTATCCGACGAAGTTGGCGTGGTTGAATGCGTTGAAGGCTTCCGCGCGGAGCAACAGGTGGAAGCGTTCGGCGAGGGCGAACGACCGCTCCAGGAACGGCGACACGTCGTAAATGGGCCGGCCGTGCCCGGTGTCGCGTCCTACTACGACACCGTTGATCACGGGACGGTCGGTGGTGGCTCCGTCGCCGCTGTTGCTGGCGCCGGTGACGTAATTGTAGGGCAGCCCGGAACCGAGCGTCGCCACACCGCCGAAATGCACCTTTCCGGGCAGGATATACACGCCGCTCAGCACGAACCGCTGGCGCTGATCGAAGATCGCGTTACCGTTTTCTACCTTCCCGGTCATGAGTTGATCGTTGGGATTCTGCGAGGTGGTGTCGGGATCCACATTGTCTATGGCGTGCGACCATGTGTAGCTCACCAGCATGGAGAGCTTATGGCTGAAGCTGTGCGACAAGTTGACGTCCAGCGCATCGTAGTAAAGATACCCGTCGTTGACGTCAGCCTGGATCTCGGCGTAGGGCGGCTGCGGATTGGTGGCCGCACTCGGGTTGCAGGTGAGGCCGGCCTGCTGATACCAATAGATCCAATAAGGCCGCGTGCAGTTGGCGGCTTGCGCGGTGCGCACCTGTCCCGGAGCGGTCCGAATGAACGAAGTCGGCGGGTCGACATCCAGCGGACGATTGATCTTGAGAGTGTGCGCACCCACGTAATCGACGCTCAACAGCCAACCCTTGGAGATGCGCCGCTGAATGCCCAGGCTCCATTGCTCGGAGTACGGGTTGTACAGGCCGTTCTGGTAGCCGATCAGCGTATTGGTGGGAAAGAACTGGTTGTAGTAGGAGGACATTCCCGGCCGGATGTACAGAGTGCGTACGGGCGCCTGAGCACCCGCGGGGAAGGCCGGCAGCGGTACGGCGGCGACGCTGGTGGGGAACCCGATCTGTCCGGGCGAAGCGGTGTAGTTGAAGACTCCGGTGGGTCCCGTGAGGGCGTAATTGGCTTCGGAGTTGTCCACGATCTGCGAATAGTAGATGCCGAAACCGCCGCGGATAACGGTTTTGCCGTCACCCTTCACGTTGTACGAGAAACCCGCGCGCGGCGCAAAATCCTTGTCCGAATTGGTAAAGGTCTGCCGTTCGTAGCGCAAGCCGAGGTTGATGGTCAGGTCCGTGCGGGCATGGAAATCGTCCTGCACGAACATGGACCACAACGTATCGGTCACAGTGTATGAGGCGTTGCCGTAACTCTGGGCGTAGGTCTTGACGTTGCTGATGTTATCGAGGTACGTGGGGCTCTCGCACACCGTGAGCGCCTGCGTGCAGGAGTTGTAAGTAAAGACTCCCAGATAGCTGGGACCGCCAAATTCCTTACTGTTGCCGCCCGTATGGGCCACAATCACGTCTTCGCCAAACTTGATCTGGTTGCGGCCGAACACCGCGGACAGAGTGTCGGCCACCTCGTACTGGCGATTCATCAGAAGGGCCGATTGGGAAGTGCCGCTGGTGAATGTGCCGCCCGATGAAATCGGCACCGAATACTGGGTCCCATAAATCACCGGGTCGAATTCGGTGATGGGCGACGCCAGTTGGAACTGCACGTGAAGGCTGTTGACCAGGGTGGGAGTGAGCGTCGCGGTTTCGCCCAACACGGTGGAGTACGTCTTGCGGCGGAAAGTACGCGCCACGCTGGGGAGGCTGTTGCCGCCCACGATGCCGTTGGGGTTGGTGTCGTAAAAGCCATCCAGGTTGCCGCGGAAGAACAGTGTATTCTTGTCGTTGATCTGGTGGTCCAGGCGGAAGAAGGCCATCCAGTCGCGGTAGTGACCGGTAAAATTGCCCGGCGCGACGGGGGAAATGACCGGCGACACGCGGTTTTCCTCGCTGTCTTCGCCGGCGAAGAAAAATTGCGTACCCGGTTTGATGGGCCCGGAAAACGAAAGCGCCGATTGGTAGAGCACGTCTTCGGCGATATCGTTGCCGCTGGCGGCGTTGCTATTGGTGAAGCCGGAGAGCTTGGCGGAGGTTGCGCCCGGCCGGAAATTTCCCAGCACGTCCCCGTGGAAACTGTTGGCGCCGCTCTTGGTCACAATGTTGATGGCGCTCCCGGTGCTGCCGCCATATTCGGCGGAGAACGCATTCACCAGCACGGTCATTTCTTCCACGCTGTCGAGCGGAAGGTTGGTGAAAATGGTCTGGCGTCCCCAGCTATCGTTGCCGGTGCTGCCATCCACCATGAACCACTGCTGGCGCCGGCCCGCCCCGTTGGTGGTGAAGAGATTCTGGTTCATGAACACGTCGCCCTGGTTGATGGCCGGCCGGTTGGCGGCGCTGAGCATGGGAAGGAACGTGATGCGGCGGTTGAGCAGGGGAGTCTCTTCGGCGTCGTTGGCGGTCAGATAGATGCCGATCTGCGGCTGATCCGTGCGCACCTCGCCCGCCACGCCAGTGACCGTGATGGCGCTGGCGCCTCCCGAGACGCTGAGTTGCAGGTTGAAGTTCGCGGTAGTGCCGCCCTGAAGCTGCAGGTTGCTCAATTGCGCGTCGGCGAAGCCCGCCTTGCTGGCGGTGATTTCGTAGGCGCCTGCGACGGGCAGGCCCTCCAGCACGAAGGCGCCCGAGGCGTCGGTCTGGGCGGAGCGTTCCAAGCCGCTTTGCGTGTTCTTGACCTTAATGGCGACACCGGGAGCGGCGGCATGGCTCGGGTCGGCAACCTGTCCATGGATGGTTGCCGTATCGGGGGTCTGGGCCGCCAGGAACAGGGGGAAGGTGAGGCAGACAAATATGGAAAATACGCTGGTTCGAGACATAATCCTCTACGAGATTTGTTCATCATATGTGACGCCAGAAATTACTACCATGGGTCGTAGTTTGGCCGCCCGGGGCAGCGTATCATGAAGCATGCGCTATGCAGCTTTGGTCCTGGCCCTTGCCGGCGCGGCTCTGCTCACGGGATGTTCTTCCCTGATCTCGTTGAACCCGTTCGTGGCGGACGGTCAGACGACTACCGATCCGCGCCTGGTGGGGACCTGGATAGGCGCCGGCAGCGACGACAAATCCGGGATGGCCATCCAGCAGAAGGGCCCGATTTACACCATCCACTACAGTGACGAGAAGGACTCCATCGACTTTGAATGCCGCCTGACGCGAGTGGGCGATGCCGAGTTGATGGACGTCATCACGACCAGCGGCCTTGCCTTCGGCATTCCCGTACACATGGCGGTTCGGGTGTGGCCCGAATCCGGCAAATTGAAATGGGTTTTCCTGGAGTCGGACTGGTTTAGGCAGCAGGCCAAGCAGTCTCTAGCGACACAACCCTCCAGTGACGCGACTTTGATCACCACGCAAGGCGACCCGGTGGTGCAGTTTCTGAAAAAATTCGGAGCCGATGCGCGGGCGTACGGGGAGACGAATGTGCTGGTGAAGAAATAGCAGACTCTCAGTGCACCAAACGTTCCAGGGTTTCGTGGACCCAATACAACGCGGCGGGCTGACGGATTAGGTAGGCCACGCCGATGACCGCGAGGGACGTGCAAAACGGCCATGCGACGGCAAACCATCCTCCGGCATCGGGACGAGGGCGGCACTCCAGCAAACGGTCGACGCGCTGGGAAAGATCGCAGGTATCGGCCAGCAGCGAGGTGACCAGCGGAGAAGAAACGGGGGCGTTTCCCATTCGTGCGAAACGGACTAGCGCTGCCGCCAGCGAGACGGAGTAGTGGGGATCGCCCGCGGCGGCGCGGTCGTCGGCGGCCCATTCGGCAAAACGGGCCCACGCGTGTTCGATGGCCAGCAGGCCGGGCCAGGCGGGAAGCAGGTCGGGGGCCAGCAGAAGCAGGAGCCGTTTCAGGTTGTCGCGGGACGCCTGGTGCGCCCGTTCGTGGCGTATGGCGGCGAGCAGCTCTTCGGAGGTCAGGGTGTCCATCACACAGCGGGTCGCCACGAGGCGCGGCCGGACGACGCCGGCGAGCGCCAGAAACGGCGCCGATCCGCCTACTATGAAAATCGGCCCATAGCCGCCGCCGATACTCACTTCGCGTGCATTCCCCCGCCATTGGCGCAGGGACCACAAGGCGCGGACGGCGCCGATGAGGGCCGCCGCCGAGACCACCGCGCCGAACGCGGCCGCCGCCAGGCAACCCCAGCCGACTTCCTCGGAAGTCGCGGGCGGTTCCAGCCACAAATAACTGGGCGCGCAGAATCCGGCCACCACCACCAGAGCAAACGCCGGTGGCAGCAGGCGCAGGAGCAGCAGAAAAGTGGAGGCGCGGCTGGCGCGCATCCGTAGCGCGAGTCGAACGGCGGAGGGAGCCAGCCGTGCCACACCCAACCCGGCGGCCAGGTGTATCAGGAAGAATGCCGCCAGGCAAAGACAGATCAGCCGTAGAAGATAAGGGACGGTCATGGAGCCCCCTTTTGGAGTTCGCGGCGCTTATTGCGAATCTTCTTTTCCAAGTCGTCGAGCAGGGTTTCATCGTGCCGGCCCACGGCCTCCACCAGGCAGGAAACCAGCAAGTCGCGGGAAGATTGGGGCTGGGAGAGGAAGCCGGCCACAAAATCGCCGGCGCGCTTGTGTTCCCATTCGGCGCGCGAGAGGCGCGGCACATACTGGAACGCGCGTTCATGCTTACGCCGGTCCAGGAGTTCCTTCTTGTAGAGGCGATCGAGCGTGGTCATCACCGTGGTATAGGCCAGCGGCCGGTCCAGTTCGGCAACCACATCGTGAACGTTGCTCTCGCCACGCCGCCACAAGATCTCCATTACGGTGACCTCCAGGTGGCCCAGTTCCGGTGGAGCGGTCTGGCGGGAAGCATCGTCGCGAGACTTCAGGCCGTGAGACTTAAAAAGGCGAACCATGGAAGTTTGCATCATATCACTACCCGTTCGTTGCCTTCACGGCGGGTGACATGTTCACGATCCAGGTATTCCAGCAGCGGGATGGCGTACTTGCGCGAGATGCCGGTCCATTCCTTGAAGACGGGGACATTGAAGCGCGCGGATTTCCGGCCGGCCAGCATCCGGCGGAGTTGGTGGAGCGCGGAATGGTGAAACACCAGGTCGTCGCCGATGCGGACCAGGCGCTGGTCGCGCAGCAGAATCTGCATCAAGGTGCGGGCGCGCGCCGGCTCGACACCGGATTTGGCGAGAACTTCGGCGACCGCGGGAACGGCCAGCCCCGCCTGTTCAAAAGCCCGTTCGATGGCGCCGCGCGCCTGTTCCTCGTCCTCCTTGAGGACTACGCGGTGGGTTCTCAGACGCACGGTTTCGCCATCAACCGCGAGCTCGGGCGTGTTCAGCAGTGCATCGACGATGAAAGGAGCCATTCCCGCCGCCAGATCGCTCTTGGCGATCCCAGGGAGCAGCGGCTTGTCCGAGTGAAACTGGCGAACCGTCCGGATGACCTGCTGCCGGGCGGATTCGAACCACGTCCGGTCGACGTACCACGGATGCGGTTGCGGGATGGCAACGAGCTGGGCTTTGGCGGCCGCCACGTCGATTTCAGGTTCGGTGAATCCGGTGAGCGCCACCAGTCCAGCCATGCCGATACCAGACGGAGATTCGCGAACCAGCGTGGCCACGCGGTGTCGGGCGTTGCCCGCTTCCAGGCCTTCCAACCGCGCGATGGGGTCGTCGCGGCGCGAGTATCGATGCTCGCCGATGTCCAGCACCATCCCGCCGCCGATGGTGACGACCGGCGAGAACATGCGGATGATGAAACGGTCGCCGGGCAGCAGGAGAGCGGGACGGTGCAGAACCAGACGCGCGCAAGTGCTGGCTCCCGGCGCCAGCGTGGAAGCGCGAAACAGGCGGACTTCGGCTTCGGTCTCGGCCGTGCCTGCGTGGAAATGCACCGGAGCGCGATGCTTCAGGGGCTTGGCGGAGGGCAGAAGCTGGAGGCGGCAATCCACTTGTTCGACGGCGCCGAATCTTCGCGGCTCGGAGAGCACATCGCCGCGCGTGAGATCGGCGGGTTCGATGCCGGCCAGGTTGACCGCGGTGCGCTGCCCGGCAACCGCGCGGCCGGCGGCAGCGCCGTGCACCTGAACGCCGCGGACGCGCAGGCGGCGCCCGGCCGGGTAAACTTCCACCTCCTGCTCGCGGGCGACGGAGCCCGAAACCAGTGTGCCGGTGACCACTGTCCCGAAGCCCTTCACGGAAAAGACGCGGTCGATAGGCAGGCGGAAATGGCCGGCGGCGTTCCGCTTGGGCACTTCGGCCGCAACGCTGGCGAGCGCCGCGCGAAGGTCGTCCAGACCGGCGCCGCTGGTGGAACTGACCGGCACGATGGGAGCGCCGGCCAGGAAGGAGCCGGCGGCGAAATCTTCCACTTCAAGGCGGACCAGATCGACCAGATCGGGCTCAACCAGATCCTGCTTGGTGAGGGCGATGACGCCGCGCGGGATGTCGAGCAAGCGGCAGATGTCGAAATGCTCGCGGGTCTGCGGCTTGATGGATTCGTCGGCGGCCACCACGAGGAGGACCAGGTCGATGCCGCCGACGCCTGCCAGCATGTTTTTGACGAAGCGCTCGTGTCCGGGAACATCCACGAAGCCGAGCTGGAGATTGGGTGTCAGTTGCAGGTGCGCGAAACCGAGATCGATGGTGATGCCGCGCCGTTTCTCTTCTTCCAGGCGGTCCGCGTCGATGCCGGTGAGGGCTTTGACGAGGGCCGTCTTGCCGTGGTCGATGTGGCCGGCGGTGCCGACGATGACGTGTTTCATGGCTGGCCCAACCTATTGTTACATTGAGTGAGTGGTCGCTCTGTTTCTCATGGCGGTGTTTTTATTGGCGCTGGTCACCGGGTCGATGGTGTTCTGCGTGCTGACGGTCGTCGCCGCCGTGCGCTATCGGGCGGTGCGCCCCGGCGAGCCGGCCGTTTGTCCGCCGATCAGCGTGCTCAAACCGCTGTCGGGCGCCGACCAGGGATTGGAAGAAAACCTGCGCACCTTTTTCGAGCAGAAATACCCGGCGTTCGAGATTCTGTTCGCGGTCCGCGATGCGCTCGATCCGGCCGTTGCCGTCGTGGAGCGGTTGCGCGAGCGGTATCCGGGAGTGGAGGTTCGCCTGATTGTGACCGGCGAACCACCGTACCCGAACGCCAAAGTTTTCAGCCTGGACCGGATGCTGGAGGCTTCCCGTTACGACCTGGTGGTGATGGCGGATAGCGACGTGAGGGTGACGCCGGAGATGCTGCGGGCGCTCGCTTGGGAGTTCGAAGATGCCGGCGTGGGATTGGCCACGTGTCCGTATCGTGCCGTGCCGGGGCGCAGTATCTGGTCGGTGCTGGAAGCGGTGGGACTGAACACCGAGTTCCTGAGCGGCGTGCTGGTGGCGCGGATGCTGGACGGCATGAAATTCGCGTTAGGTCCGACGATTGCCGCGCGACGCGACGTCCTTGCGAACATCGGCGGTTTCGATGCGGTGAAAGATTATCTGGCCGAGGACTTCATACTGGGGAAGCTGGCAGCCGAGCACGGCGCCGGGGTGATCCTTTCGTCGTACGTGATTGAACACCGCATTGGCGAGCAGGACTTTATGGCCAACCTGCGGCATCGCCTGCGGTGGTGCCGCAGCACCCGCCGGTCGCGGCCCTTGGGATACATGGGGCAGGTATTCACCAACCCGTTGCCGCTGGTCTTGTGTTTGTGGGCGGCGAGACCCGAGTGGTGGCCGGTGGTGCTGATTGCGCTGGTGCTGCGCGCGGTGGCGGGTTGGGCGACGGTGGAATATGTCCTTGGCGACCGAACGACGCGCCACCGATGGTGGCTCATCCCGCTGCAGGATTTGTTGCAATTTCTGGTATGGGTGCTCGGTTTCTTCGGAAACACCATCCTTTGGCGTGGCCGCAAGTATTACCTTTTGGCGGATGGGCGATTTGAAAGGCGCCGTCAGCCATCGGCCATCGGCCATCGGCTCAGGCGGCTGTTTCGGTGCTTCGCAGCGAAGCGGGTGGGAAAACCTCCGAAACGCACGATTGGCTGATGGCTGACGGCTGAAGGCTTTACAATAACCCTGATGAATCGGCTTGATGAATTGCGCCGTCGCCACGAAGCGGCCGAGCAGGGCGGGGGAGCGGAGCGCCGCGAGCGGCAGCACAAAGAGGGCAAACTGGCGGCGCGCGAGCGCATCGAACTGTTGGTGGATGAGGGCTCCTTTGAGGAGCTGGACAAGCTGGTCACTCACCGCTGCCGTGATTTCGGCATGGAAGAGCAGATCGTGCCGGGCGACGGCTTCGTCACGGGGTATGGCCGCATCGACGGGCGCCTGGTCTATGTCTTTGCGCAGGATTTCACGGTGTTTGGCGGGTCGCTCTCCGAAGCCAACGCGCAGAAAATTTGTAAGATTATGGACCTGTCGCTGAAAATGGGCGCGCCCATGATCGGGCTCAACGATTCGGGCGGCGCGCGCATTCAGGAGGGCGTGGTGTCGCTGGCCGGGTACGCCGACATCTTCCTGCGCAACACGCTGGCCAGCGGCGTAGTGCCGCAGATCTCGGCCATCATGGGGCCGTGCGCCGGCGGCGCGGTCTATTCGCCCGCCATCACGGACTTCGTGTTCATGGTGGACCGCACCAGCTACATGTTCGTCACCGGGCCCGATGTCATCAAGACGGTGACGCACGAAGATGTGACCAAGGAGAAATTAGGCGGCGCCGCAACCCACAACAGCGTGAGCGGCGTGGGCCACTTCACCGCAGCCGACGACGCCGAGTGCCTGCGCACGATCCGCGAATTGCTCGGCTATCTGCCGCAGAACAACCGCGAAGACCCGCCGCGCCGCCCCACCGGGGATCCCATCGACCGCATGGACCCGGCACTGGACCAGGTGGTGCCGCCGGAATCGAACCTGCCCTATGACATCAAGGACGTAATTCATCGCGTGGTGGACGATGGAGACTTTCTGGAGGTCCACGAGCACTTCGCGAAGAACCTGGTGGTGGGGTTCGCCCGCATGGACGGCCGTTCTCTCGGCGTGGTGGCCAATCAGCCGGCGTTTCTGGCGGGCTGCCTGGACATCAACTCGTCGGTGAAAGGTGCGCGCTTCGTACGCTTCTGCGATGCATTCAACATTCCCATTCTGACCTTCGAGGATGTCCCGGGGTTTCTGCCGGGCACGGAACAGGAGTTCGGCGGAATCATTCGCCATGGGGCCAAACTGCTGTACGCTTATGCGGAGGCGACGGTTCCCAAGATCACGGTGATTACCCGCAAGGCCTACGGCGGGGCGTATTGCGTGATGGGCTCGAAGCATGTCCGCACGGATGTCAACCTGGCGTGGCCCACCGCGGAGATCGCGGTGATGGGGCCGGAAGGCGCGGTGAACATCGTGTACCGCCGCGAACTGTCGACGGCCGCGGATCAGGCCGTGGTGCGGCAACAGAAGGTGGAGGAATTCCGCGAGCGGTTCGCGAACCCGTTCGTGGCGGCCGAGCGCGGCTACGTGGACGACGTGATTGAGCCGCGCGAGACGCGTCCGCGGGTCATACGGGCGCTGCGGATGCTGGAGACGAAAGTGGACACCATGCCTCGAAAGAAGCACGGCAATATTCCGCTATGAGCGATTGTCGTGGGCAGTGATCGGGATGGCGGCCTGGGGCACTGGAAGCGCACGGCGCGCCGGCGGCTGCCCTCTACCGTTTCATTGCACTTCGCGCTCGAATGGGCTTATGACCTGCAGCGCGCGGGTTCTACGCCGTCGAGAGGGTCCGGCGGCGTTCCTGGTGATATCCGGTGAGGGTGGCGTTGGCGCTGGCGATGGTGTCGAGTTCGGCGGCAATCCGCTCCAGGTCCGATCCGCGAAGGGTCACGTACAACTCGTCGTCGCCGATATCGGTGTAGGTGCGGTTGCCGATGCACCCCGTGCTTGCGACCGCGCCGTTAGCCATGGCCGCTGGAATGGCCATGCAGGTGGGCCGGCCCAGCAAGGGCAGTTGCGACATCGCGCCCGCGCGCCGGGCGGCCTCGGCCAGCATCATTACGCGCCCTGGCTTGCCGCTCGCAATCACCACCGAGGGCGCGACGGGCGTGTCTCCCAGCGGAGCATAGGCGATCGCCTTGGGGGTGCGCTCGTTGTGAAACACGCCGGCGACCTCTTCCATGCGGATATATCCGATGTCGCTCATCAGAGTGAGGACCTGCTGCAACTCCGGCATACGTTCCGCGGTGAGCGTGTTGTGGGTGTACCCGCCGACCGGGCAATTCCAGTGGTCCGAAGGAACGGTGTAGAAAGTGCGTCCGGCGGCAGCCAGCCGCCAGAAACTGCAGGAGGAGGGCTCCGCGCCCTCGAACTTCTCGACCCCCGTGGGGATAGCGTCCAGGAAAGTAATCGCCACCGGGCGGCGTCCGGGGCCTAGCATCAATTGGATGTTCTCTTCGATGGATCGATAGTCAGGCATGATCCATTATGCCCGTTATGCCCGTAAAGATGACGCTTGCGACGGGGCTCACTTAGCGCCGGTCACCAGTTCCTGTAAGTGGTATACTGCGGCGCGCATACCGTCCGCCTGCGCGGAAAGCTGCGTGCTGGCGGAAGCGCTTTCTTCCGCGTTGGCAGCGGATCTCTGTCAGTTGTTCCAGGCTGACGAGCGTCCGGGCGACTTGCTCGATGCCGCTGACTTGTTCCCGGCTTCCCGAGTGGACCTCGTCGACCAGGGACCTGACGGCGGCGGCGTTTTCGGTGATTTCGTGTATGGATTGGGCCACGAGATCGAGCTTTACGCCTCCTTCCTTGGCGCCGCGGATGGAATCTTCAATTAGCGAAGCCGTATCGCGCGAGGCCTGGGCGCTCCGCTGGGCGAGCGTGCGCACTTCGTCGGCCACCACGGCAAAGCCGGCGCCCGCCTGGCCGGCCCGGGCGGCTTCCACGGCGGCGTTGAGGGCCAGGATGTTGGTCTGGAAGGCAATCTCGTCGATCACTTTAATGATCCTGGAGATTTTGTCGCTGGACGTCCGTATTTCCTGCATGGAGGCAGTCATTTCGGCCAGCCGAGTCTGGGTGGCGGCCACCGCCTCGGACGTCTTCGCCATGTAGCTGGCGGATCGCTGGCTGTTTTCCGTATTGCGCCTCGCCATGGAACTGATCTCCTGGCCGGCGGCGGAAGTCTCTTCCAGGTTGGCGGCTTCGGCGCTGGCGTCCTGGGCCAGCGACTGGCTGGCGGTTGCGACTTGCACCGCCGCCGAGGTGATCTGATCGGCGGCCGCTCGCAACTCAGACGATATGGCCTGGATCGGCCCGTTGATGGAACGGACTACGTTGAACGCCAACAAGCCCGAGATCAGCGCTGCCATTCCCGCGATGCCGCAGAAGATCCATGTCAGACGAGTCAGCTCGGCCTCCACGTCGTCTACGTACATGCCCGTGCCGATAATCCAGCCCCACTCCGGATACAGCTTGACGTAGTTTATTTTGAGAGACACCTGGCCGGTATCGCTGCGTTTCCACATGTACTCCAGCCGGCCTTCCCCGCTGGCCCGGCAGATTTTCACGATTTCGCGAAAGATATAGACGCCGTTAGGGTCCTGCTTGCCGCTCAGGTCCTTGCCCTCCAGGGCTGGAGTTGCGGGGTTCATCACCATGGTCGGGTGCAGGTCGTTGATGAAGAAATAGTCACCCGCGCCCTTGCCATACGGCATACTGCGCACCGCGCGTTTGGCTGCCGCCTGGGCGTCTTCCAAGGTCATCTTGCCGGCGCGGACCTGAGCGCCGTAGTAATCCGTCGCGTTCCAGGCGGATTGAATCAGTTGCTGAAGATTGTCGTACTTGGCTTCATAGTGCGAAGTTCTGATCGCGGCATGTATCCAGAACAACGCGAGCGCAAAACATAGCCCGGGTAGAATGCCAATCAGCGCAATTCTAGTCGACAAGGCGAACCGTTTTATCATCGGTGAGATTGCCTCCGCTGAAGGCTCATACTTAGCGTTTCGACCCAAAACCGAGAAACATGAATCCGGAACCAAATCGATCCCGTGACGCGCGGGACCACGATTTCCGCGATGAGCGGGTCCAGGTTTCTATGTTTCTTACGTTCAGCCGATCGACGGAATCACCACGGCGAATTTCGAAATCCGGACGGACGGGAATCCAGGTCACCTGATCGCTGCGCTACGGAGAGAAGTGGAGGCTGTGAACCGGAACCTGCCGATCCTGAGCATCAAAAATGTTCGCGTGCTCGTCCTTACCATGGCCGTTTCCATCGGTGCCGGACTGCTGTTCGGCCTGGGCCCGGCATGGCGCACGGCGCGCTAACAGCGTTTGATTGGTGGGAATTGGATAAGTAGCACCGGCGGTCTTGCCGCCGGTCTTATTGAGGTGTGGGAGAACTGGCGGCAAGACCGCCGGTGTTACTACGTGGTGGCGCGCTTCACGGTGACATCGGCGGTCATTGGATCGCCGCCGCCCCTGCCCGGAGAGGTCACCTTCCCTGTCATTTGGTCACCACTGACGGTGAACTCGTATTTGGTGACAACCGTAGTGCCGCGCATGTCGCGGGCAACCTCAAACGAGATCTTGTCACCATCCACTTTGCCGTTCGAAATATCGGTAACCGTGGGAGGCGGGGGCGTGTCGCCGCCGCGTCCGAATCCCGGCGCCGTGACCTTGCCCGTTAGCTTACTGCCATCCACTTTCAGATCGAAAGTCGTAATGCGGGGCGCGCCGCCGCCGCGGCCGGGTTGTTCCATGGTCCACTTGCCGGTCGCGTCGGCCGCCATGGCGACGAAGGCGAGCGCAAGCAGTGCTAAACCTACAAAGAGAATCTTCTTGTTCATAGAGGGGTTTCCTTCCCGAGACATCATACCTCACGGCGCCCCGGCGTGCTACTGGCTAATGGCCAGACGCTATTTTCCAAAGAAGAAACAACATCCCGGCGGCCAATCCTGTCCCGGCTTGGTATTCCCTGTTCTTCAGGTAGAGACGAAACTGAAAGGGACGTGGGTTTCGTTGCGGACCCGGCGTGAGGCGCGGCAGCAGGGCCGGGACGCGCGCCGCATAGCCGGCATACTCGGGGAACAGCCGCCGCAGATGCTGTTGCTCCAGTTGAATCACAGGCAGGTAGACAAGGAGGAACACCGCGGCGAAGAGCGCGCCCAAGAGGGGATTGCGCGACGCCACAACCAGGCCGGCGGCCACCGTCAGCGTCCCCAGATAGAGCGGATTGCGGGTATAGGCGTACGGTCCGCTGGTGGAAAGTTGCCGATCCTTCGCCAGACAACCGGCCGCCCAGGCGCGCAGAAGCAGTCCAGCCAGCGCGAGCGGAAGTCCCCAGACCAGCGAGCGCGTGCTGGGGTGCGAGAACCACGCGAACACAATCACGATCAGGAATCCGCTGGGCACCCGCAGCCGGGCCACGAAATCGGCATAGCGCTTGGGGAATTCGAGCATCACGCGCAGCATCCCGCGGAGCGGCGCGGCGTACCCAACACGGTGCGCAGGGCCTCGAAAACCTGGTCCGGCGTAATCCGTTCCATGCTTTCGTCGGCGGAGGAATTCCTTTTGTAAGTGGTCGCCGCCTGGGCCGTACGCAGCACCTGAAGGCTGCCGCCATAAGGCCCGTTGCGCGCGGGGTCGGTGGGTCCGAAGATGGCGACACCGGGCTTCCCGAGAGCCGCGGCCAGGTGCAACGGGCCGCTGTCCACGCCCACCACGGCGGCCGCGCGCCGCGTCGCATGGATCAAACCTGGAAGACTGGAGACGTGCCGCACGGCGTCTTCGATGGGCAGGAATCGGCCTCCCGCCGGCAGATCGATCACCAGAGGCATTCCCAATTCGGCGCGTAGACGCGCGGCCAGAGTGCGGTAATGTTCCGCGGGCCACTGCTTGGAACCCCAGCCGGCGAGCGGTGAGGCCAATACGAAATCGCCTGACGGCAACTCGCCTTCGGGCTGTCCGGCCGGCAGGGGAAACACGCGCAAGGTAGTGGATCCGCCCGCCGCGGCCGCCAGGTCCAGATTGCGGTCCACCACGTGCGCCGCCGGCGTGAGCGTTTTCCGGGAATAGAACAGTCCCGCCGCGCGCTCCCGCAAAAGCGCGTTATCGAAACCGAAAATGCGGTCCGGGCCCGCGAGGGTGGCGACGATGGCGGATTTCAGCAAGCCCTGAAAATCCACCGCGAAATCGTACCGTTCGGAGCGCAGTTCGCGCCACGAGTGAAACAGCGATGCAGAAGACTCGCGCCGTAACAACACCACTCGGTCGACGAAAGGGTTCTGTTCGAGCAGCGGCGCCCACTTGGCCTCCACCACCCAGGTAAGGCGCGATCCCGCATGACTGTGCTTGAGCGACGCGACCGCTGGAAGGGTGTGGAGAATGTCTCCCATCGCTCCCAGGCGGACAACCAGAATTCGAGCGTTCTCAGGCTTGCCGGCGGTGAACATGTTCCTTTAACTCGCGAGCTCGCCGGATGTCGGCAGCTTCCAGACGCACCGTTTCCACGGGCTTGAGGAGATCGGTCAGCCGGCCGGCATCTGCGTCATCGGCGGTTACCACGTAGTCTATCATGCGCAATGCGGCCACTAACTCGCCGCGGGCCCCTTGTGTCAAGTATTCACCGGAAACGGGTAAGACCACCGCCAGCAGCTTCGCGGCGCCCGAGCGCCGCTGCAACTCGCCCAATTCGTGGATGTGTTCGGCGCGGAGAATATCGAAGTATCCGGTCACCATGGCGAGCGGTCCGGGCAGCACGGCGGCTTCGGTGAGGCTCAGGATTTTGCTTCGTGTGTCCACGCCAGTGCGTGCTCCTTCAGAATCCGCGCCGCCTCGGCGGCCACGCGGCCGGATGAGACGCGCGTCATGCAGCGGTGGTCGATGGGGCATTCCCGCAACAGGCATGGGCTGCATTCGGCATGTTCGCGGACCACGCGCGCGAAGGGACCGGACGGGCCGGTAGTGGTGTCGTCGGTGGCGCCGAAGATGGCGATGGTGGGGACGGCCAACGCGGAGGCCACGTGCATGGCTCCCGAGTCGTTCGTCAGGAACAGCTTACAGGCGGCGGCCAGGTCGGTGAATTGGCGCAGGGTGGTCTCGCCGGCCAGGTTGTGTGTCTCCACTCCGGCTAGGCGAACGGCCGCGGCAACCGATTCGGCAAGCTCCCGCTCGGCCGGCGAGCCGAAAATCAGTACGCCAAACCTCTCGCGGGCGAGTTCCACGGTGGCCTCCGCAAAGCGTTCCGGCAGCCAGCGCTTGGCATTACCGTACGCAGCGCCGGGACTGACCCCGATCACCGGACCGGAAATGTTCAAGCTCTTCAGATGCCGGGCGCCGGCTTCGCGCGCCTGGGCGATGCCCTCCAACAGAATGGGCGCGGGATGCGGGAAGTGTTCCAGCAGGCCCGCGCGCCGCAGCAGTTCCAGATAATAGTAGCGTTCGTGGCGCGGAATATCGCCCGGCTCGGGGACTGCGATGGCGCGCGTCAGCAGAAACCCGCGGCCATCGCGATTGTAGCCGATCCGTTGCGGGATCCTGGCGAGCCAGGCCATCAGCGCGGCATCGAACGCGTTCTGCAACAGGACGGCGGCATCGAAGCCGTGGACCTGCAACCGGCGGCCGAACTCGATTTTGGCCCGCCATCCCGTTTGCGCGGTATAGGGGATGACGGCGTCGATCACGGATTCGCGCGCATACAGATCGGCCACCCAGGGACGGGCCACCACGGCGATATGGGCCTTCGGAAACGCATCGCGGATGGCGCGGATGGCCGGCAGCGACATGACGGCATCGCCCAGCCAGTTGGTGGCGCGCACCATAAGACGCGAGATCGCCGAGGGGTTGTGCACCGTCACTAGTTTACAGTTCACAGTTTACAGGTAACCGTAAACCCGCTCGCGAGTCCGGGACGAAACGGCGCTGGTGGGCGCGCCAGCCGTGAACTGTCGACTGTAAACTGTCAACTATGGGTTTCAAACTAGTGGTCAACTATCGGCCGCGCGGGGATCAGGAGAATGCCATCGCGGAGTTGCTCCGTGGGGTGCGCGACGGGGAGCAGCACCAGGTTCTGCTGGGAGTGACCGGATCGGGAAAGACATTCACCATGGCCAAGGTCATTGAGGCGACGGGAAGGCCGGCGCTGGTCCTGGCGCACAACAAGACGCTGGCGGCGCAGCTCTACCACGAGTTCAAATCGTTCTTTCCCGAAAACGCCGTTGAGTATTTTGTCAGCTATTACGACTACTACCAGCCGGAAGCCTACATGCCGGCGAGCGACGTCTATATCGAAAAAGAAGCCACCATCAACGACGAGTTGGATAAGCTGCGCCTAAGGGCCACCAAGTCGCTGTTCGAACGGCGCGACTGCGTGATCGTGGCCAGTGTGAGCTGCATCTACGGCCTGGGCTCGCCCGAGGCGTACTACGGCATGCTGCTGATGCTGGAAAAGGGGCAGAAGATCTCACGCAACGCCATCGTGTCGCGCCTGGTGGAGATTCTCTATGAACGCAACGACACCGCCTTCCAGCGTGGGACGTTCCGCGTGCGCGGCGACGTGATCGAGCTGTACCCGACCTACGATGACGATGCCTACCGCATCGAGCTGTGGGGCGACGAAATCGAAAGCCTCTCGCGCATCGACCCGCTGCTGGGCCAGGTGAAGCAGACCTATGTCCGGCTGCCCATCTATCCCAAGACGCACTACGTGATGAGCGAGGAAACCAAGCTGTCGGCCATGGACAGCATTCGAACGGAGCTGGACTGGTGGAAGAAGGAGTTGGACAAGCAGGGCAAGTTGATCGAATCGCAGAGGCTGTTTCAGCGGACCATGTTCGACCTGGAGATGATGAAGGAGATCGGCTACTGTCACGGCATCGAAAATTATTCGCGCCACTTCTCGGGACGCCTGCCTGGGGAAGCGCCGCCCACGCTGCTGGACTATCTGCCGAACGATGCGCTGATGTTCCTCGACGAGAGCCACCAGACCATTCCGCAGTTGCACGGCATGTACCATGGCGACCGGTCGCGCAAAGAGGTGCTGGTGGGCCACGGATTCCGGCTGCCCAGCGCGCTCGACAACCGTCCGCTGACCTTCGAGGAATTCGAGCATCGCGTCAATCAATTGGTCTACGTTTCGGCGACGCCCGGACCGTACGAGCTGACCAAAGCGGCCGGCGTGGTGATCGAGCAGATCATCCGGCCCACGGGGCTGGTGGATCCAACCGTGGAAATCCGGCCGGTGAAGGGCCAGGTGGACGACCTGCTGGGAGAGATCCGCAAACGCGCGGATGCCGGCCAGCGCGTGCTGGTGACCACGCTGACCAAGCGCATGGCCGAGGACCTCTCCGAGTATTATTCGGAGGTGGGCGTGAAGTGCAACTACCTGCACTCGGAGGTGACCACGTTCGACCGCATCAAGATTCTGCGCGATTTGCGGCGCGGCGTATTCGACGTGCTGGTAGGCATCAACCTGCTGCGCGAGGGTCTGGACCTGCCGGAAGTCTCGCTGGTCGCCATTCTGGATGCCGATAAGGAAGGCTTCCTGCGCTCGGCCGGCAGTTTGCTGCAGACCATCGGACGCGCCGCGAGGCACGTGGAAGGCCATGCGATTCTGTATGCCGATGTGATGACCGATAGCATGCGGAGGGCGCTGGACGAGACCGACCGGCGCCGCCGCACGCAAGTGGAGTACAACGAGCGCAACGGAATTATTCCGCAATCGATCATAAAGCCGATCGACATGAGCCTGGTGGCGGTGGCGGAGGGCGATTACGTGACGGTGCCGCTCGAAGAAGACGAGGAGGTGGACAACCTGACGCCCGAACAGCGCGTACGGTTCATCGCCGGCCTGGAAGAGAGGATGCGCGACGCCGCGCGGAAATTCGAGTTCGAGAAAGCGGCTCAGATACGAGATCGCGTGAAGGCGCTGCGGGAGCCGTGAATCCGGTAAAATGGACGTCTGAATCCAATAGCGGGTGTTGTTCATGATGGGCTGCACGCCGCAGCCGGCATCGAATGGCTGTTAGAGGATCTGACAGTCCTTGAGGTTCTTGACAGTAAGAAGGTGGCCGAGCATGGAGCGGAGGCCGTGGCGCTGACTTACGTGAGTTCGCGGCTGGCTCGAATTCCGGTCGCGTGCGACCGTCGAGGTCGCGGGGAAGTGCGGAGCCAGTTCATCGGCGTTCGCCGCGGGCTGAAGTCCGCATCGCAATGGCAAGTCTGGCTTGACTCCCTGCCTGACGAAGTCTGACTTCACCCCAGCGTCGTTCCGTACAGCGCCACAAGCTTCCCCCACGCGCGCTCCGCATCCGGCTCGCTATAGACCGGCTTGCCATTCTGAAGCGGCATGTCCGGCATGCACCAGCCATGCAAAGTTCCTGGGTAGACTTCGATTTCAGCAGAGGCTCCAAACGCTTCGCGGAGCTTGTCCTTCGCGTCCGGTTGACGCTCATCGTCGCTTGCCGCGATCCCGAAATACAGGCGAGCCTCAATCTTCGGCGCGAGCCGATGGGGACTGTCGGGTTTCTCGGTGACCAATCCGCCGCCATGGAACGACGCAGCGGCGCCTACACGATCGGGCTGTACCGCCGCGGTGATCACCGCCAACCGCCCGCCCATGCAGTAGCCGTGCGCGCCGATCTTCTTCGCCGTGTCGACCTGTTCTTGAGCGTCCAGGAAAGCAAGGTGCGCCATCGCATCCCTCTCCGCCGCGCCAGGCACATTCAGCGGAGCCAGTAACTGCTGGAACGTCGCGATGTCGGCCGGATTCTGGAAGCTGAACGAACTGTCGAACACCGGGGCCCGCTGCGACCGATAGAAGGGATTGGGCACAAGCACGGAGTACCCTCGTACGGCAAGCCGCTTCCCGATATCGCGCATCGCGGGACGCAAGCCCAGGGCGTCCGGCCAGACCAATATTCCAGGGTGGGAACCCGTGGCCGGATGAATAAAAACCGCGTCGCAGGATCCATCCGGCATCTTGACTTCGACGTTGGTCTCGACAATCATTCGCTACCCTCTGTCACAGTGTATTCGGTCGGTGATAGAATCGCTACTCACCATGTCCCGAGTCCATACTCCGATCACCGGCGATCTGTCGCGTTATCTGCGCGAAGTCACGCTGCGCGAGCCGGAAGCGTTACGACGCGTGCGCGAAGAGACCGAGTCGCACCCGGACGGGTCCATGCAGTCCGCTCCCGAACAGGGCCAGTTGCTGCACCTGCTGGCGTTGGCGGTAGGTGCGCGGAAGACGCTGGAAGTGGGCGTCTTCATGGGCTACAGTTCCACCTGGGTGGCGCTGGCCCTGCCTCCGGACGGCAAAGTGATCGCCTGCGACCGCAGTGAGGAGTTCACCCGGCGGGCCCGCCAGACGTGGCGCGACGCCGGGGTGGAGGCCCGCGTGGAACTGCGCCTCGGCCCCGCCCTTGACACCCTCGACGAGCTGCTCGCCGCCGGCCAGGCCGGCACCTTCGATTTCGCCTACATCGACGCCGATAAGGCCAACTACTCGAATTACTATGACCGCGTCCTGGAACTGATACGTCCCGGCGGCCTGATCACCGCCGATAACGTCTTCTGGGACGGCGCCGTGGCCGACCCTGCCGACCATGAAGCCGACACCGAAGCGATGCGCGCCTTCAATCGCAACCTGCATTCCGACAGCCGCGTGGAGCTGAGCATCGTTCCATTGGGCGACGGGCTCGCTATCGCGTACAAAAAGCCTTGACTATTGTACTAATTAACTAATACAATAAGGCTCTGTGGGAGGCCCCGCGAAATGAGAACACTCTGGCAGGACCTCCGCTACGCCCTGCGCATGCTGTGGCGCAGCCCCGGATTCACGGCGGTCTCCGTTCTGTCTCTGGCGTTTGGAATCGGCGCCAACACGGCCATCTTCAGCCTCATCGACACCTTGATGCTGCGCTCCATTCCGGTCCGCGATCCGGGGCAACTAGTGGAACTCTTGCGCAAGTACCCGCGTCCGGACGAGCCCCGCTTTAACGGCTTCACCTGGACGAGCTACGAACACTTTCGGGACAACAACCACGTCTTCTCGGACCTCATCGGCTTGTCGCGCGCCCGCTGGACGGTGCGTGCGGAAGGCCTCGATCCCGAAACCGTGGATGGCCAATATGTGGTCGGAAATTTCTTCCCGGCTCTCGGGGTGAAGCCCGCTATCGGCCGCCTGATTGGTCCGCGGGACGATTACACCGGCGCTTCCGCCTCCGCCGTCGCGGTAGTGAGCTGGTCTTACTGGAAGAATCGGTTCAATCTGGATCCGGCGATCGTCGGAAAGCGGATCGCGGTCGATGGGATGCCTGCCACAATCATCGGAGTGACTCGGCGCGGATTCGCCGGCCTGGAACTGGTCTCCCCGCCGGACGTCTGGTTGCCCTGTCTGACATCCGGCCCCATGCAACTGGCTCTGGTAGGCAGGCTGAAGCCGGGCGTGTCCATCGGGCAGGCGCGCGCGGAAATGGCTGTGCTGTTCCGGTTCGCACTGGAGGAGATCTCGAAAACCAGCAAAGATCCCCTGATGCGGCAATTGACAATTGAAGTGGAGCCCGCCGGCGCCGGCCTTTCCCGTTTGCGCGATCTGTATGCCAAGCCGCTGGTGACGATGATGGCGGTGGTGGGCCTGCTCCTGCTCATCGCATGCACCAATATAGCCAGTCTGTTGCTGGCGCGCGCCGCCGCCCGCCAGCGTGAGATGGCGATACGCGTTTCGCTGGGCGCCGGCCGGCTTCGCCTGGGGCGGCAGGCGCTCACCGAATCGGTTCTGCTCTCCGTGACAGGCTCCTTGCCCGCAATCTTCCTGGCCTATTTTGGCGCCGGTGCACTGGTGCGGTTCATGACCTCGGGACGGCCGGTTCCGGGAATGCCGTTACACCTCGAGATTCAGTTTCACCCCGATACGCACGTGCTGCTATTCACCATAGGAGTCGCGCTATTTGCGGGAGTCCTGTTCGGGCTGGCGCCAGCGTGGAACGCGTTCGCGTCCGCGCCGGCCTCTTCGCTGCGGACCAGCGGGAAAGCCGGCGAAACCAGGCTCCGGCGGCTTTTCGGAAACAGCCTGGTAGTAGCGCAGGTGGCCTTATCGGTGGTGCTGTTGCATGCCGCCGGCCTATTTATCGCCAACCTGTCGGATCTGGAACACCTCAATACCGGCTTCCGTCGCGACCACGTGCTGCTGGTGAGCCTCGATCCGGCGCGCAGCGGATACAGCCGCGACGAATTGTCGCTCCGCTATCGGGAATTGCTGGGGCGCCTGGAAGCGATTCCGGGCGTCCGCTCGGCCACCATCAGCGGGGCGACTCCGATGTCGGGCAGGGGGGCTTCCCGTTTCGCGATCGTCGAAGGCCATCCGGAAAGCCCCGAGGATCGCCGCTACCTCACGCTGAATTGGGTGGCGCCCAAGTTTTTCGAGACCTATGGAACGCCGCTCCTGGCCGGACGCGAGTTCACGTTTCAGGACCGCGGGGGCGCCGCGCGCGTGGCCATCGTCAACCAGGCGATGGCGCGCTACTACTTCGGCGGCGCGAGCCCCCTTGGAAGGCACTTCACGTTTCTCGGCGAAGACACCGCCTACGAGATCGTCGGCCTGGTGGGCGATGCCAAGTATTACGAGATTCGCGAAACGCCGCCGCGCACGGTCTACCTCAGCGCCTTCCAGGTGAGCAGCCCGCCCTCCAGCTTTGCGCTGAGGACCAGCGTTCCGCCATCCTCCCTATCGGGCGAAGTGCGCCGCACCGTGCGTGACGTTCTGAAGAGCGTTCCCGTCGGCAACATCACCACGCTGGCAGATCAGTTGGATGAGTCCATTGTGACGGAGCGCCTCATCGCCACGCTCTCCGGATTGTTCGGAGCGCTGGGAGCGTCGCTCGCGGCGATCGGCCTCTACGGACTGCTGGCGTACACGGTGGCGCGCCGGGTCAACGAGATCGGCATCCGTATGGCGCTGGGCGCGACACGAAGCGATGTGACCCGCATGGTGCTCGGAGACGCGTTGGGGATGGTGGTGGCGGGCATGGCGATCGGCGTTCCCGTCGCGCTTTGGAGCAAGCGCCTGGCGGCGAGTCTGATCCAGGATCTGCCGCTAAAGAGCGCGGTCCCCGTTATCTTCGGCGCGATAGCGATGATCGCGGTTGCGCTGGTTGCGGCGTACGTGCCAGCCCGGCGGGCGGCGGGCGTAGATCCGATGACGGCGCTGCGGTACGAGTAACTTGGTCCCTGGCCGCACACGGAACCGCCACCGTCCGGGATGCCGGTCAAAAGCCTACGCGCCGGCGCGCAATTCGAGAACGTAGTACCGGAGCGGAGTCGTCCCGGCGTTGGTGGAGCTGTGCATCTGGTTCGACCCGAAATAGCAAACCGAACCGGCTTCGGCGAGGTCGGTCTTGCCCTCGTTGTACATCTCCATGGTTCCTTCCATCACAATCACGATTTCTTCATGCTCGTGCTTGTGCGGTGCATGGGTCTGGACTCCGGGGCCGAGAATGGTCTCGTGCATCTCGATGTGGTAACCGGTATGAGTCTTTCCGTCGAAGAACCGGCGCCCCTTCTTCTTATCGTCGCCCGTGTACGGTATCTGTTTGCTGTGATACAGCTTCGTATCGAGCGCCGGCACTTGCGCCGGCATATCCTGGGCTCGCGCGGCCACGGCCGCCAAGACGGGAAGCAGCAGGCTCAAATCGCGCCTGGAAAGAGTTTCGCTCATTTGGGATCTCCGTATTTGATGGTGGATTCGCCGGTGTACTTGCGGTAGTTGCGGAAATCCATCACGTTGCGGCTGCAGTTGTCCGTACCGCGCTGGCACATCAGGTTCTCGGAATGCACCGGCAACAGATACTGCTGGGCGTCACCCAGCCGGGTGTATTCGTAGTCGGTCGCGGACTCCACATGGTCGGTAGGGAAGTCCTGCGGGAAGCCGTAGGCCTGCATTTCGATGCGCAATACGCGCGCCGTCTGCGGATCGATCCACACCGCACCCTTGTATGGCGGACTGTACGATTGCCCCGCTACATGAACCTGCCACGACGAATTGGCGTGGTCCACGTTGAATTCGTACATTTTCGCCAGGATGCCTCCGGAACGCGAATCCTTCCGGAATTTGAATTCGGTGACCACGCCGGGCGAAAACAGATTGACCAGAATAGTTCCGAACTCTCCGGTGGACCAGGCGCCGTCCAGTTGCTCGATCGACTTCTTCACTGCCTTCCCGTTAATGGTGAGGTTTTTGTAGCTCTCCTTGTGGTTCTCGTAAATGACGTCGGTGCCCACAATGTCCATGGCCTGCCAGTTGGGGGTATGGGTTTCGCTTTGATAACGGCCGATGTTTTCCCGGCATACATAATTGGGCAGACTCTCGGTAAAATCCATCGCGGCGTCGGTGGCCCGGCGAACCAAGTCGTCGCCACGGCGCTGGACGATCGGAGCGTCGTCGTCGCTTCGATACCCGGGTGGAATTCCGCCTCCGCCGTTCGATGCCAACTGCGGAGGATTCACGGGTCCCGTCGGCGGGATATCGGGAAGAGGCGCCGCGTGCTCGCGATTTACATCGTTCGGTTGACCGTGACGCAAGGTAGGCGGTCCGGGATCGTCGGCATCCGGCTTGGGCGGAGGAGCCGAAGCGGAAGGAAGAGGCGCCGGAGGCGGAGTCTGCTGAGCGGACTTGGGATCGCCCTGCCAGGCGTCGTGGACGGAATCGTCCTTCTTATCGGTATTGGCCGTGCCGGTAGCGCTCGCGGCGGCGCGCTCCCAGTAGACGTTGACGGCCAGCATATAGCCGTTCCCGTAGACCGGACCCTCAATGGAAAGTTGGTCGCCCACGGCGAAATGAGGGGTCTTGGTTTCATCGCCGCCCTTGTAATACTTGGTCTTGCCGTCGCGTTTGAACAGCAGGTCGCGGTCGTCGCTGGTGGTCAAGGTGATGGTCTTGTCGTCTATCTGCTTGATCTTGCCCCGATAATTGGGCAGAGGACCCTTGGTATCGGTTTGCCCTCCCTTGCTGGGAATCGGGATGCCGGTTCCCCGAGGGTAGCCGCCTCCCGGATACCCCCCGCCCGGCGGATAGCCAACCGGAGGATACATTTGCCCTGAAACCGCACCAGCGGCGATCAGGAGCAAGAGGAAGCACTTTGCGCCGGCAGGTGCCAGGGACACCTGACCAACGACGAAAACACTACGGGCAGGGTGTTTGTAAGCCATCACCAAAGTGAGATGCTCGCCGGACTGCCCAGGTTACCGGATCCTGCGGAAATTAAGGTCGATATGGGCGGGTATTAACAAACGGCAACCCGTCACGCCGCGCCACAGGTCGTTTAGAGTAGGAGTATGGGGATGTTGTGAGTCTTCGCCGCCTGCTGGTAGTCGACCCGGACCCCGCCGTCCACGAACTGCTGGCGGCAGCGCTGAAATCCGACGACTGCAGCATCCTGGATGTCCTCGATGAAAAAGAGGCGGTGAAGAGCTTACGCCAGACGCCCTGCGACGTGCTGGTGGCCGGGCCCGGCCGCAATGGTTTCGACGCCTTGAAACTACTGCGGCAGGTGCGCACCCTGGCCCCCGAAGCGCGGGTCATCCTCACCGGCGATCCGGACCCAAAACGGGTGATTGGCGCCATCCGCCAGCACGCCTACTGCTACTTTCGCGCGCCCCTGTCGCCCGGACCATTGACCGACATGGTGCAGCAGGCCCTCGGAACGCCGTCCTGGAAGGACGATATCCGCCTGATCTCGGCACGGCCGGAATGGGTCGCGCTGGACGTCCGCTGCAAGCTGGAGGCGGCCGAGCGGACCACCCAGTTCGTACGGGAAATCGAGGGCGACCTGCCGCCGGTGGTGCGCGAGGACGTAGCGGCGGCGTTTCGCGAACTGCTCATGAACGCCGTGGAACATGGCGGCCGCGGCGACCCGAAGAAGCGAGTGCGCGTATCGCTGGTGCGGACCTCCCGCTCCCTGATCGTTCATATCCACGACCCTGGCGCCGGGTTTTCACTCGACTTCCTGCCGCACGCAGCCATATCGAATCCAGTCGATGCCCCGATCCGCCACGTGGAAGTGCGCGCCGAGGAAGGCAGGCGCCCCGGCGGATTCGGCATCCTGCTGACGCGCAACCTGGTGGACGAGCTGATATATAACGAGCGCGGCAACGCCGTCCTGTTCGTCAAGTACCTGGACAGAGACCACGCACAGGTTACCGCGGAAGGGATCCCGCGAGAAGGAGCGGGACAATAACGCAAACGCAACGCTGCGCTGGCGCCGCTCCGGATGGTCGAAATGAACGCAAGGCTACAGGTGGAATTCCGGCTGCTGGCGTCGAAACCACTGGGCGCGCCGCATCTGAAATCCGCTCCAAGCCGCGAGAGACAGCGCGACCACAACGGCCAGGCTTGCCAGAATCGCTAGTGCCGATGGGCGATCCGGTTCAGCCGGTGGACTCATCCAAACGGCCAGGACGGCAATCGCCCCGATGGCTAGCCAAATGTACGTGGAACGGATAAAACGCTCCACGCCCTCCGCACGCTCGACCACCCAAGCGCCAATCAGCAATCGAAACCCACTGGGCGTGCCGGCCGAGATAGCCAGAAACTGCGTCAGATCCCTGCGCCGCAGCGTCGCCGCCTTCGAAAGGACTCGTTTCATGTAGTCCGAATCGGCCGCGGCCGCATCCAGCAGCCAGGTTCCGGGGGCGGCCCCGAGGAAACCAGCCGCTTCATGAATTCTCTTATTGGGGGCACCGTCACGCCGCCCAAAATGGCCTGTACGGTCTCTGTCAGTCCGGGTTGGCCTGGCGCCAGTTGGGGTGCGCACACTTGCACCCGCCAGGATCGCGGACCGTACTTCAAGACCAGGCTGGGGGCGTCGGCATGGCAGGAGACCTGATTGGCTGGAATCCGGGTGGTCTCGGGCGCATAGCCCCCCTCCTCCCAGGCCTTGAGCATCGACGCGATGTGATGGTCTTCCAAGCGGCCCGATTCCCCAAGGTACAGGCTGGCGCATTGGAAAATCCAAACGGCTTCATCCTCAACGGCGATGACCCCAAGACCAGCGGAGTATACGAAGGTGCTCCGGTTGGCGCCGCCCGCCAGCAGTCCCACGGCAATGCCGGCAGGTCCCAGAAGTACGCCGCCTGTTACCAGCCTTCCAAGGCGAACCTCGTCCGGGGGAATTTCAGATCGCGTTACCCCTTGCCACCAGACGGCCAGCCGGGGAGGCTTGCCGCACAACTCCGTCGCGATCCCGGCGGCATGGAGCGATCTGCGAGGCCGGTTGGCGCACGCGTCGCACGGCCCGGAACCGGTGAGAGGGAGTGCGGATTCCCGATGACAAACTGGGCAAACAGCCATAGCTGATTTCCCAGTAGTGTATCACCCCGAAGGATTGCCTCTGTCTACCGCATCGCGTACGAGCTGAGCACCTTCATGTAATTGGCGCGCTCGAAGGCGGCGGGCTGCGGGACGGCGTTCCGGCTCATGCTGCCCTGCATCTGGCGGATGGAATCGTACTCGTGCTCACCCATCCAGACCAGCAGTTCGGTGACCATCGTATCCAGATACGCGATTCCGCGCTTCAACAGCGCCGATGTCATCATGGCCACCTTCGCGCCGGCCATCATCGCCTTCACCACATCGGTGGCTGTATGGACCCCGCCAGTCAGCGCCATGTCGGCCTTCACGCTGCCGTACAATACCGCGATCCAGTGCAGGCGCAGCAGTAGTTCGTGCGAGTTGCTCAGGATCAGGTTGGGCACTACTTCGAGGGACTCCAGATCGTAATCCGGCTGGTAGAAGCGATTGAAGAGCACCAGACCATTGGCGCCGGCGGCGTCCAGTTTCTTGGCCATATTCGCCGGGGAACTGAAATACGGACCCAGCTTCACCGCCACCGGGATTGCCACCTGCTGGCGGACTGCCTGCACCAGCTCGATGTACTGCCGTTCCACCGCTTCGCCCGGAACATCGGGATCCACGGGAATGTGATAGATATTCAGCTCCAGCGCATCCGCGCCGGCCTGCTCCATCTGTTTGGCGAAACGAAGCCAACCACCCCTTGTGGCGCCGTTGAGGCTGGCGATGACCGGAATCTTCACCGCCTGTTTGCACTTCACGATGTGGGTCAGGTATGCCTCCGGTCCCATCACGCGATGCGTCAGAACGGGAAAGTCGGTTACGGCTTCGGCCGATACCTCGCTGCCCTGGGCGATGAAGCGGTCCAATTCGTCGTTCTCCAGGGTGATCTGCTCTTCAAAGAGCGAATGCAGCACCACCGCGGAAGCGCCGGCGTCTTCCAGCCTCCGCACGTTCCCCACGTCCTCGCACATCGGCGAGGACGAGGCAACCAGCGGATTCTTCAGCTTCAACCCCAGGTACGTGGTCGAAAGATCAATGGTCTTCGAAAGGTCGATCACTTTTTCACCTCCACGCCGTTGGCCGGCTCGTGAGCCAGGTAATCGTACAGCTTCCAATGCGCGGCCACGTCTCCCTTGGCCAGTTCCAGAAGCCGCTTGGCCTCTTCGGGCTTGCTCTTCACCAGCATGGTGTAGCGGGTTTCATTGTAAATATAGTCCTTCAACCCGATGGAAGGAGCGCGCGAATCGAGCTGGAAGGGGTTCTTGTTCTGCGCCACCAGATCCGGGTTGAAGCGGAACAGCGGCCAGTAGCCGGAGTTCACCGCCGCCTTCTGCTGGTCCAACCCGTGCGACAGGTCGTATCCATGGGCGATGCAAGGGCTGTAAGCGATGATGAGCGACGGACCGTTGTAGGCTTCGGCTTCCAGGAACGCCTTCACGGTGTGCATGTCGCTTGAACCCATGGCGACGCGCGCCACGTAGACGCTGCCATAGCTGACGGCCATCATGGCCAGGTCCTTCTTGCCCATTGGCTTGCCGCCGGCGGCGAATTTGGCAACCGCGCCGCGCGGCGTGGATTTCGACGCCTGGCCGCCGGTGTTGGAGTAGACTTCGGTATCGAGCACCAGCACGTTTACGTTGCGGCCGCTGGCCAGTACATGGTCCAGGCCGCCGTAGCCGATGTCGTACGCCCAGCCGTCGCCGCCGATGATCCAGACGCTCTTCTTAACCAGGGCGTCGCTCAGGCTCAAGAGGTCGCGCGCTTCGGGAGTCGTGAGGCCGGCCAGTTTGTCCTTGAGAATGCGGACGCGTTCGCGTTGCTCGAAGATGCCCTTTTCGGTGGACTGGTCGGCCTTCAGGATCGCCTGGGCCAGTTCTTCACCAATGTGGAAGCCTAGCCGCGCGACCAGTTCGAGGGCATATTCGTTCTGCTTGTCGACCGCCAGCCGCATGCCCAGACCGAATTCGGCGTTGTCCTCAAACAGCGAGTTGCTCCAGGCGGGACCGCGGCCTTCGGAGTTGGTGCAGTACGGGGTGGTCGGCAGGTTGCCGCCATAAATAGACGAGCAGCCGGTGGCGTTCGCAGCCAATACGCGGTCGCCGAACAACTGGGTCATCAGTTTGATGTACGGGGTTTCGCCGCAGCCGGAGCAAGCTCCGGAGAATTCAAACAGCGGCTGCAGCAACTGCACGTCTTTGACCTGGGCCGGGGAAAGACCTTCGCGGCCGGTTTCGGGCAGCTTCAGGAAGAAATCCCAGTTGGCGGCTTCGCTTTCGCGCAATGGCGGCTGGGCCACCATGTTGATGGCGCGGTGCTTCACTTCGCTCTTGCTCTTGGCCGGGCAGACCTCCACGCATAAGGTGCAGCCGGTGCAATCCTCGGGGGCTACCTGAAGGGTGAACTTGCGGTCCTTCATGTCCTTCCAGCGCGCCGGAACCGATTTGAAGGTAGAGGGCGCGCCGCCCAGGTACGAATCGTCATAGACCTTGGCGCGGATCACGCTGTGCGGGCACACCAGCACGCACTTGCCGCACTGGATGCACAGATCCTGGTCCCATTCGGGGATTTCGAGTGCGATGTTGCGCTTCTCCCACTGCGCGGTGGCTGTGGGGAAACTGCCGTCTACGGGCATGGAACTCACCGGCAGGTCGTCGCCTTCGCCGGCCAGAATCTTGGCGGTCACCCGTTGTACGAAGCCGGGCGCGGCGGCGGGAACGTAGGGCCGCAGATCGAACGCCGAGGTCACCGCGCCGGGGACCTTCACTTCATGGAGATGGTCGAGCGCGGCATCCACGGCCGCATTGTTCTTCTCCACTACGCTTTCGCCGCGCTTGCCGTAGGTCTTCCTGATGGTGTACTTGATGGCGGCGATGGCTTCCTCGCGCGGCAGCACGCCGCTGATGGCGAAGAAGCAGGTCTGCATGATGGTGTTGATGCGGCCGCCCATGCCGGTGTCCTTCGCCACTTCATAGCCGTCGATGACGTAGAACTTCAGCTTCTTTTCGATGATCTGGCGCTGCACCAGTCGCGGCAGGCGGTCCCAGACTTCATCCGGCCCGAACGCGCTGTTCAGCAGGAAGGTGGCGCCGGGTTCGGCCGACTTCAGCATGTCGATCCGTTCCAGGAAGGAGAACTGATGGCAGGCCACAAAGTTGGCCCGGGTGATCAGGTAGCTGGAATGCAACGGTTTGGGGCCGAACCGAAGGTGCGAGGTGGTGATGGAACCGGACTTCTTGGAATCGTAAACGAAGTAGCCCTGAGCGAAGTTGCCGGTCTCTTCGCCGATAATCTTGATGGAGTTCTTGTTCGCTCCCACGGTGCCATCGGCGCCCAGGCCGTAGAACAAGGCCCGCACCGTACCGGCAACTTCGGTGGAAAATTCCGGATCGTAGTCCAGGCTGGTATGCGTGACGTCGTCGTTGATGCCTATCGTGAAGTGGTTCTTAGGCGCCTTCTTCTTCAGCTCGTCGTAAACGCCCTTCACCATGGCGGGCGTGAATTCCTTGGAGCCCAGGCCGTATCGCCCGCCGATCACCTGCTTGCCGACGCCCATTTCGGCGAAAGCGGTGACGACGTCGCAGTACAGCGGCTCGCCCGTGCCTCCGGGTTCCTTGCAGCGGTCCAGCACCGCAATCGATTTCGCCGAGGCAGGCAGCGCCTCGACGAAGCTCTCGATGGCGAAGGGCCGGTACAGGCGGACCTTCAACAGCCCGACCTTCTCGCCCTGGGCCAGCAGCGCTTCCACGGTTTCCTGCGCCACTTCCGCGCCCGATCCCATAATGACGATGACGCGCTCCGCATCGGCGGCTCCCACGTAATCGAACAGGCGATACTGGCGGCCCACTCGCGCGGCGAACTTGTCCATGGCGTTCTGCACGATGGTCGGGCAGGCCAGGTAGTAGGAATTGGCGGCTTCGCGCGCCTGGAAGAACACGTCGGGGTTTTGCGCCGTACCGCGGATCATCGGCCGGTCGGGCGAAAGCGCCCGCGCACGGTGCTGGCGCACCAGCTCCTCGTCGATCATGTGCCGCAGATCGTCGGGGGTGAGTTGCTCCAGTTTGGCGACTTCATGGGAAGTGCGGAAGCCGTCGAAAAAGTGCAGGAACGGAATCCGCGATTCCAGGCTGACCGCCGTCGCAATCAGCGCCATGTCCATGACTTCCTGGACCGAGTTGGACGATAGCATGCCGAAGCCCGTGGAACGGGCCGCCATGACGTCCGAATGGTCGCCGAAAATCGACAGGGCGTGGGTGGCCAGGGCGCGCGCGGCAATGTGGAACACCGTGCTGGTGAGTTCACCCGCGATCTTGAACATGTTGGGGATCATCAGCAGCAGACCCTGCGATGCCGTGAACGTGGTGGCCAGAGATCCAGCCTGCAAAGCCCCGTGCAACGCGCCGGCGGCTCCGCCTTCGCTTTGCATTTCGACCACCGAGGGCACCGTACCCCAGATGTTGGTCTTGCCTTCGGCGGACCACTGGTCCGCCCATTCGCCCATATTGGATGATGGCGTAATCGGATAAATAGCGATTACTTCGTTGATCTGGTGCGCGACGTATGCCGCGGCCTCGTTGCCGTCGATGGTGACTTTGGGCCGCACGGATGTGGATGAGTTTTCCAACTCGCCCCTCCTTACTAAAGTGGGATTCACAGCAGGTACCGTAAATCTGATTATAAGACCTGCTTGTCGTAAAAATCCACAAGTATTTTAGGTCTGAAACGGTGATTCCGAATGCCCCCATAGGCGGGGGAGCGGCCGGAATTTTTGTTCAGAATTCGTGCAACTTATTGGCAGTAAACGGGAATGATAGACAGACAGGAGTTTTTCATGCGCCGTACGATTCGGAAGGTTCTCGGACTTGGCTTGCTCGGCATGATGCTGGCGACCCCTATAGTGATGGCCCAGCGGCAAGTGGGCGGCAAGAAAGGCGCCAAAAAGGGCAGCAGTAAGGGCGGCAAAGCCGGCAAAGGCGCCCCCACCAAGGGCGGCCGCGGCGGCAACTGATCAACGCGCCCGCTTCTCCAGCACCTGCAGGTGGTGGTACACCAACGCCACCGGCAGCCCTACCACATTGAAATAACAGCCCTCAATCCGCTCCACGAAGCGCGACGCCAGTCCCTGAATGGCGTAAGCCCCCGCTTTATCCAGGGGTTCGCCGCTGGCCACGTACTCGCGGATCTCCGGCCGGCTCAAGGCGCTGAACCAGACCTGGGTAGCGGCCCAATCGCGGATTACCTGCCCGCCACGGCGGAGGCAAATCCCGGTGAGCACCTGGTGACGCCGCCCCGAAAGCTGCAGCAGCATGCGGCGCGCCTCCCGGTCGTCGGCAGGTTTGCCGAGCATGGCGCTGCCCACCACTACGGTAGTGTCGGCGCCCAGTACGATTTCATCCGGCGCCGCTTCCACCCCCAGCGCTTTCCGTTCCGCCAGGCGAACGACATACTCTTCCGGCCGTTCGCCATGTAGAGGAGTTTCGTCGACCGGGGCCACCCGAACCACAAACGGGATTCCCGCTTGACGTAGGATTTCCCCACGCCGCGGCGATTGGGAGGCCAGAACCAGGGTTCCGAAGGGCACGTCTCCACATTGTAGAATGAGTGACGCCATGAAGTTCTATCTGAAACCCAATTGCACCACCTGCCGCAAAGCGAAGGCCTGGCTTCGCGAAAAGGGAGTCCGATTGGAAGAGGTGGACCTCAACCGGGGCCTTTCCGTGGAGGAGTTGGACCAACTGATCGGCGCGCGCGATTACCGCATGTTCCTGAATTCACGGAATGAACTATATCGCGAACGCAACATGAAGATGGATCCTCCGCCGCGGGAAGAAGCCTTGCGGTTGATGTCGGCGCACCCCAACCTGATCAAGCGCCCCATCCTGGTTAACGGCAGCAAGATCGTGTTGGGCTTCGACGAGAGTCAGTTTGGGACGATGCTCTAGCTTATCCTTGCAAATCTTCCACAGAATGGCAAAATTGCAAGGATGATCGAACCGTGCTCACCGGCATTCCGGAAGGCGGCTTCGAGCGAGCCCGCGCATTTCTTACTTCTTCGGGCTGTACCGATTCGTAATCGTCACTTTGCCCTTATTGGTGGTTGCCGAGGTCACTGCCTCTTTCGGCCAAAGGAACGGCTTTGGATCGCCAGGCAGGTAACCCTCCTGGAAGTCCACGCCGGCGTGAAAGGCCAAAAGCCGGACATCGCCTAAATAGGCAACCTTCGCGGCGGCCGGAGTGCCCAGGCTGTCAAAACTGAAATGCTGAAGCATCAGATCGCCGTTGGCGCCGGCCGTCAGATTAAACCGGGCCGAGCCACACGGCTTGCTGGGGAACAACCATTGAGGCATCACTTCCATTGCGGGGCAGTCTCCATCCTGCGCGACGACCAGGATCGGCTTGCCGGGCTCGGAGGGCTGCTGGATCTCCGGGTGATGCGTGGAATCCTTCTTCGGAAGCAGATAGCCCGAGGAGATAAACGCAGCCAGATCGCCGCTCATGCTGTCTCGCAATGCCCCGGTGTTAAACCACCCCGAAGTTCCGCGAAACGAGAATTTTCCAGACTCCTGATTGTACCCATGAAAAACCATGCTGACCGACGATTGCCCGCGGTGCTTCACTTTACCAGCCCCATCCGTCACGACGGTGGTCACGGCCACGCTCATGGGAACCTCCGCGGAGTCGCGAAAGTACGTCTTGGCCAGCGCGGTGACACGATCGAGAGTTACGTCCGCGCCGCTGGCGCACCGGCAACCGCAGAAAAGAGTGAGAAGTATGCGACGGAACATGTTTCGGCTCTCGCGGTTCGGTGCTATTGCCCGGCTGGCTGGGAACCGTGCACCGGATTCGGGTAATATCCGTCGCGTGTCAGCGGCTTGATCCCCGGCAGCGACGGGATGTCCACCTTGATCCGGCGGAAGTCCCTCGGCTTGGCGTCGGGATCGATATCGGGAGTGTAGCGGATGACGTACTGCGTGGTGATTTCAGCGGAAATGCCCGCAATCGCCTGTACGATGTGTGAGGTAATCTCCGATTTGTAGGCGCCCGAACCCACGGTCAGCGCATAGTTTCCGTCGTCGGACGGATTCGACAGGTATCCGGAAACATCCTTGTACAGGTTATTCAGCGGGTACTCCACATGGCCGCCCGTCTGAAACGCCAACTGCTCCAGGGTATCCTGGTCGGGGTTTTCAAAACCGAAGCTCGCGGTGCTGATCGCGTAAACCGTCAACTGGCTCCGTTTGGAAAGTTCCAGCACCTCGCCCAAGGTCTTCTCGCTGGCATTGTCGTGGCCGTCGCCAATGACGATGATGACCCGGCGCGGTTCGTAGGGCTCGCCTTTCACCAGGGCGCGGTCGGTACAGGCCCGGTAAATAGCGTCGAAAAGGGCAGCGCCGCCGCCGGGCTTCATTTTCGCCACGCTCTCGGCGATCTTGTCGGAATCCTCGGTGGTGTTCACCAGCAACTCGGCTTTGGAACTGTACTGGATCAGGTAGCCTCTATACTTGGGATCGCCCGGCAACAGATTCCACACCAGTTCACGGATGGCCTCCTGGTACTTATCCCAGTGAATCCGCATATTGCTGCTCTGGTCGACCAGGAATCCCACCACGATGGGCTGCTTCTCGGCGTGGTTGAAAAAGGTGATATTCTGCGGCCGGCCCTCGTCCAGCACCCGGAAATCGCCCTTCACCAGGTTGGAGATGAAGCGCCCTTTTTCGTCCTTTACCGTGACGGGAAGAATCACTTCCTGGGCCTGCGACCGAAACGTCGGTTTGGGCGGAGTCGTGTCCTGCTGCGCCATCGCCAGCATGCAGAGCAGCGCACCGCCGGGAGCGGCAATCAATAGACAGCGTGGAAGCAGACGGTACATGGCAATCACGATCTTTAGTTCCGTTTTACCGCGTTGGGTTCTATTTTACCCCTTGCGCGGTCCGATAAGGTGGGCCGTTATTTCACAGCCACCACATCCACCGCAAACCCGGCGTCCATGGAGGTAAGCCCTTCGAACAGGAGCATGCTGGCGGCCGGTGGATGAGCGGCATCGATAAAGTCCGGGCGTACCTTGCGGATCTGCACCGCGATGGATTGCGCCAGCGCGTAATAATGAGCGAACGCCACGTTTCGCATGGACGTGCCGGCCTGCTCCAGTTCCTTTTCCAGCCGCTCGAAGGCCAGATGGGCGTCCTTCTGTTCAAATCCAAATGAGACCTGTGTGCCGGTGAGGACGACGCGTTCCGCCCCCACCAGCGCGATGAGCGATTCGCCCGCTTCCGCGGAAAGCCCTTCGGGCGAGATCATGCGCAACGGCCCCGGATCGGCGGACAGACGCGCCACCGCCTCGCATGACGCCATGGCGCGGCCTGGGGCGCGCTGGGGTTGAACATAATCGGCCGAAGCGTGGGGATACTCGCTCTCCACCAGCGCGCGCGACGCCGCGAGGTTGTCGAGCGAACTGACGAAACAGGTCACCCGCGCTACATCGCGCGAGGCAGCCCCCGCGGCCTGAACCGCTTTCCGCAAGGACGCAAGCGATTTCGCCATGAGCGGCGGCACGGGGTCGAGAGGGTTCTCGGACGTGGCGGTCTGGGCCGATAAGAACGCCAGTCCGTAGGGATTCACCAGCTTCCGGCTGAGAGCGACCGCCTCCAACACCACCTGTGCTCCCTCCATCGGAAGCCCTCCGGAACGGATCAGGCTCAAGGCCGGCAGGGATTTCTGACGTTCCGTGAAGAGCTCGCTCACCAGGTCGCGCACGCGGCGTACATCCCCCGGACCCGCCACGAATGCCCGGATCTTGAGGATGGTGTCCGTTCCGGACTGACGATCGAGCGCCTTGACGGCATCGCGGACTTGTTGAGACAGAAGGCCCTTGGAGGAAAGTGGAGTCACGTAAAAAGTGAGCCGGCGGGTCTCGCCTTCCACCGCCGAGGGAAGCTCCTTGGGGAGTTGAAGGATCTGGGTCGGGTCTTCTTTCTTCTTTTTTTGGAGAGGCCAGGCCAGTGCCGCGCCGGCGATACACGTCGCGAGACCGAGCGCCGCAGCGCACCGCATGATGCTGGAACCACACCTGCCGCGCCGTAAGCGCATAGAATATGGATTGTATCAAAAGGACTGAATGACACCCGTCCGGATTCGGAAGAAGAGACGCCACCGGAGATCGAGGTTCGCGCGACATTTGTGGCTGCCCGCGCTTCTGCTGGCCGCCGTCGCAGCCATACTCGGCGTCCGCTACCTGTCCCACCTCAAGCCCGCGGGACAACTCGCCGGCTATATCTCCAGCTCCGAAGTCCTGGAGCGGGAGTATCTGCAATTCGAAGGTACGCCGCTGCACAACGTGGCGGATGAGCAAGCGTTCCATCAGGCCGCGATCCAGGCCGGACAAGGCGAGTTCAGGGCCGCGGCCCTGATGCTGGACTCCATCTCCAAAGACTGCGCCGAACCGGTTGTGTTTCACGACCTGGGTGTGTTGTACGCGCAGATGAACGATCGCGACCGGGCCCTCAGAGCCTTCCGCGAGGCTCTGGCGCGCGACCCGGGCTATGCGCCGGTGCGGCTGATTCTGAACAGCCTGCGCGGTTTCTCGCCGCACGACGCCGATCCGGTCACAACCGAATCCGAACCCAACGCCACGTATCTCACCGCCAACCCGATCTCGCTCGATGTAGACGTAGTCGGCGAAATCTCCAGCTCCGGCGACCTGGATTGCTACCGGTTCAGCGCTCCAGCCTCGCCGCGTGACGTTTTGCGGATCGCGGTCAAGAGCCAGTCGGTGACCCTCGCTCCGCGCATCACCGTTTACGACGACGTCGGGCGGCCCACCGGCGAGATCGCCGAATCCACCGATCCGGGAGCGGGCGCGAGCCTTCTGATCTCGCCGAAACCGAACTCGACAGTGTTTGTGGAGGTGGCCGGAAACCTTGCGACCAGCGGCGCGTATGCGCTCAAGGTGACCGCTACGCATTCCTTCGACAAATATGAGCCGAACGAGGAAATCACCGCCGCTCGCCAGATCGTGGTCGGTCGGGAAATCGAGGCCAACATCATGACTGGCGACGATCGTGACTTTTACTTCTTCGTGGCCGGCCATACCGGCAAGATGGTGGTTACGCTGCGAAACCAGTCTGCTTCTCTGGTCCCTGCCTTGAGCACGTTCGGGCCCGATCAGCGGCTCATCGAATTCGCCGTCGAGGCAACGGAACCGGATAAGACCCTCAGCCGGTCGCTCAACGTCGAGGAAGCCCAGCAGTACTACGTCCAGGTCTTTGGACAATCGAAGTCCACCGGGAACTATACTTTGGTGGTGAAGTAGCAGTCCAATATGGTATGGTTTGGATGAATGGGCTTGACTTTCACTTTGGCGCCGGATTCCGAAGTGCCGCTCTATCGCCAATTATATGAGCAAATCGCACGGAAGATCCGTTCGGGAGAGTTTGGCCGGGGCTTTCGCCTACCGGCCACTCGTGAATTGGCTGGCCTGCTTGGACTGAATCGAACCACTGTTTCCGCAGCCTACGAACTCCTCGAAACGGAGCGGCTGATTGCCGGCCAGGTGGGCCGCGGCAGCTACGTGACCGCTGAGATTGGGCGCACGGCATCCGCCGTCGATTGGGAATCGCTTTTGGAACGGAGCGATCGGGCGGTATCTCCCGCGGTATCGGCCGCGGCCGGAGGCTTCGGGAGCGAGATCATCAGCTTCGTCATGTCGCGCCCGTCGCACGATCTGTTTCCGCTGGAGGATTTCCGCGCCAGTTGTACCGCGGTTCTGGGCCGGCCGGACCTGGCCGCGATCCTTCAACTCGGATCCCCGAGCGGCTATGAACCGCTGCGCCGCTACCTGCTGGAGGACGCGCGGCGTCATGGACTCGCCACGCCTGTAGACGACCTGATCGTCACCAATGGCTGCCAGCAGGCGCTCGACCTGTTGGCCCGCGTGCTGGTGCGGCCGGGAGATACCGTGGTGGCCGAAGACCCGGTCTACACCGGGCTCAAGAACCTGCTGGCCGGGGTGGGCGCGGAACTGATCGGCATTCCCGTGGGCGCCGATGGAATGGACGTCGCACACCTGGAACGAATATTGGAACGCGAGCGGCCGCGCTTCATCGTGGTCACTCCCAATTTCCAGAATCCTACCGGCGCCACGCTTCCTCTGGCGGCGCGCCGCGCGCTGCTCGCAGCCGCGGCCCGCGCTCGCGTACCGGTAGTGGAAAACGATGCATATGGCGAACTGCGCTACAGCGGCGAACCGCTGCCGGCGCTGAAGCAGTTGGAGGAACGCGGCGGCACGGTGCTGCTGCGAAGCTTTTCCAAGATCAGCTTCCCCGGCCTGCGCGTGGGATGGGCGCTCGGGCCCAAACCGCTCATCGACCGCCTGCGTCAGGCCAAGGAAATTTCCGACCTGCATACCGACCAGTTGTCGCAAGCGGTGCTGCTGGAGTTCGCCGAATCCGGACGCCTGGAAGCGCACCACGCGCGCGTGCTCCAGGCCGGGGCCGAGCGTCTGGAAGCTACGTTGGAAGGCTGCCGCGCGTTCCTGCCCGCGGGCACTCGATGGACGCGGCCTGAAGGCGGCATGAATGTGTGGGCCCGCCTGCCCGAGCCGCTGGACGCCGAAGAGTTGCTTCCGCGCGCTCGAAAAGAAGGCGTAGCCTACCTGCCGGGGCGGCTGTTTGCCGTGTCGCGCCGCGAGCCCGGGGCGCTGCGATTGAGTTTTGCGGGATTGCCGTCCGCCCAGATCCGCGCGGGTCTGGAGATTCTGGGGCGCGTATTTTCCCGGGAGGCCGAGGCGGCGCGAAACTTCGAGCCCGCTCAGGCCATGGTGTAAGACAAGGTAACAGGAGAAGGTTATGTTTCAATTTACGAACGAATCGTTCCGGGTGAAGGTTGGTCTCGCCGAGATGCTCAAGGGTGGCGTGATCATGGACGTCACTAATGCCGACCAGGCTAAGATCGCCGAAGACGCAGGCGCCTCCGCCGTCATGGCCCTCGAACGCGTGCCCTCCGACATCCGCAAGGATGGCGGCGTGGCCCGTATGGCCAACATCGGCATCATCGAAAAAATTATGGCGACCGTCACCATTCCAGTGATGGCCAAGGCCCGCATCGGACACTTCATGGAAGCGCGCATTCTCGAAGCCCTGGGCGTCGACTACATCGATGAGAGCGAAGTCCTCACGCCCGCCGACGAGGAGAACCACATCGAGAAGACCAACTTCAAGGTCCCCTTCGTCTGCGGCGCGCGCAATCTGGGAGAAGCGCTCCGCCGGATCGCCGAGGGCGCGGCGATGATGCGCACCAAGGGCGAAGCCGGCTCGGGGAACATTGTGGAGGCCGTGCGCCACATCCGCACCATCGTCAAGGAAATGAAGCAGCTCACCGTACTCGGCTCCGAGGAGCTGGTGCACCAGGCCAAGAACCTGGGGGCGCCGCTCGAACTGGTGGAATGGGTGGCCAAGAATGGAAAGCTGCCGGTGCCGAACTTTTCCGCCGGCGGAATCGCCACACCGGCCGACGCGGCCCTGGTGATGCAGCTTGGCGCCGAAGCGGTATTCGTCGGCTCCGGAATCTTCAAATCCTCCGATCCCTCCGCGCGCGCCCAGGCGATCGTCAAGGCGGCTAAGAACTTCAATAATCCGGAAAAGCTCCTCGAAGCCAGCCGCGCGCTGGGCGAAGCCATGCCCGGCCTGGACATCTCCAAGATGCCGGAATCGGAACTGATGCAGACCCGGGGCTGGTAAGGATCTCCGATGAAGAAAGTGGGAGTGCTTTCGCTGCAAGGCGATTTCGCGGCGCACGGCGGCTCGCTGGCCCGCGCCGGCGCCTCGCCGGTGTTCGTCCGCGATGCCGAACAACTCGCCGGAATCGACGGGCTGGTGATTCCCGGCGGCGAAAGCACCACCATGCTGAAGCTGCTGCGCTACGAAGGATGGATGGAGAAGCTGGCTGAATTCGGCCGCGAGAAACCCATCTTCGGCACCTGCGCCGGCGCCATCCTGCTGGCCGAAGACGTATCCAATCCCGCGCAGGAAAGCCTGGGACTGATGGACATCGACGTGGAGCGCAACGCTTATGGACGCCAGTTGGACAGCCGCGTGACATCGCTCTGTCCGGAAGCCGATTTCGAACGGCGTACCGCGCCGGGCAAGCTGGAAGCTGTCTTCATCCGCGCGCCCATTATCCGGCGCGTCGGCGCGGGCGCCACAGTACTGGCCCGGTATGATGGCGACCCCGTGCTGGTGGAGCAAGGCCGCCACTTGGCCGCCACCTTCCACCCCGAACTGACCGGCGATTCCCGCGTCCACGAACTTTTCCTGGAGAAACTGTGAACCCCGCCGGCCAGGGCGGCCCCAAGACTCGCATTCTGTTCGTCTGCATCGGCAATTCATGCCGCAGCCAGATGGCGGAAGCCTTCGCACGGGCTTACGGCAACGACGTTCTGATCGCCGCCAGCGCGGGCCTGCACCCCGCCTTTTCCGTGGCAACCGATACGTTGCACGCCATGGCGGCGCGCAACCTGGACTTACGCGATCATTTCCCCAAGAGCATTCGCCATCTGGGCCGCGCGCAGTTCGATATCGTGGTCAACTTGAGCGGCCGGCCTCTGCCCGACATGCCTTTTCCCGGAAACGCCGCGCCCAGCGTCAGGGAGTGGGATGTGCTGGATCCGATCGGCGTGAGCTACGAGGAGCACTGCGAAATTCGCGACCAGATTGAAAAGCTGGTCATGAACTTGGTGCTGGAACTCCGCCGCGACCGGCCGGAAACCGGGATGCGCGGGCAGGGCTCCCGATTCTCGCAAGGTAATCCGGAGTCATGACGTGGCGCACCTTCTAATCGTCGATGACGACGCCAATACCCTGGCTTCTCTGGCCCGCGCCTTCCGTCTGGCCGGACACGACGCCACCGTCTGCGACAATGCGGCCCGCGGGCTGGACCTGGTGAAATCGCAGCCCTTCGACCTCATGCTCTCGGACGTGGTGATGCCCGGCAAAGATGGCCTCACTCTTCTGGAAGAGATTCGCGGCCTGGGAATCCTGCTGCCGGTGGTGATGATCTCCGGCCAGGCCAACATTGAAATGGCCGTGCGCGCCACGCGGCTCGGCGCCGTCGACTTTCTGGAGAAGCCGCTTTCCACCGACAAGCTGCTCCTCACCGTGGACAACGTCCTCAAGCTGAAGCGCCTGGAGGAAGAGAACCGCGACCTGCGCCAGCGCGTAGGCAAACATGAGATCGTCTACTCCGGCGAAACCATGCGCCGCCTGATGGCGCAGGTGGACCGGGTAGCCGCCAGCGAATCGCGCGTCTGCATCCTGGGAGAAACCGGCACCGGGAAGGAACTCATTGCCCGCGCGCTTCACGAGCGCAGTCCGCGGCGCGAAGGTCCGTTCGTGACGCTCAACTGCGCCGCGGTCCCCGGCGAACTGATCGAAAGCGAGCTGTTCGGGCACGAGAAGGGCTCCTTCACCGGCGCCGCGTCCCGTCACACCGGCAAGTTCGAACAGGCCAACAAGGGGACGCTGTTCCTCGACGAAATCGGCGACATGCCCGTGGTGATGCAGGCCAAGCTGCTGCGCGTACTGGAAGAGCGGCAGGTAGAGCGCGTCGGCGGCGACCGCGCTGTTCCGGTGGACGTGCGCGTCCTGGTGGCCACGCACCGCAATCTGGAGGAACTGGTCCGCAAGGGCGCGTTCCGCCAGGACCTCTACCATCGCCTCTATGTGTTCCCTCTGTTCCTGCCGGCGCTCCGCGACCGGGCCGAGGATATCCCCGCGCTGGTGACTCATTTCGCCGCGCAGGTGGCCGCGCAGAACGGATGGAAGGCCAAGCCATTTGAGCCGGAGGCGATCCTGGAACTGCAACGCTACGCATGGCCCGGCAATGCGCGCGAACTGCGCAACGTAGTGGAGCGGCTCCTGCTGTTGGCCGATGGTCCCGTGGACCGTGCGGCCGTGCGCCTCGCCCTGCCGCATTCCGGTACGGAGGGAGCTTCGCCGGAGGGGGTGGCCACAGTGCGTGTCGACGGGCCGCTGGCCGACCGCGTTGGCTCCTTCGAGCGGGAGCAGATCCTCGGTGAGCTGAAACGCCACAATCAGCGCATGACCGATACGGCCAAGGCGCTGGGACTGGAGCGGAGCCATCTGTATAAGAAGTGCCAGGCGTTGGGGATCGACTTGAGGGCTCTGCGGAAGCCGGCGGAGGGATAGGGCGGGTCGATACGCGGTAGCGGGACGGCAATCAAGCTGCTCCCGGTCTATCGCCGCTTCAGAGCCTCCAGATCCTCCAAGGTTCGCGGCCAGTCCGGCCCCAGCAATCGCGATAGGCCACGGTCGGCCAGCACTTTGCCGCCGGTCTGACAGGGCGCGCAGTAATTCGTCTCGTTGTCCGCATAGCGGATCCTCAGAACCTTGGCGCCGCATCGCGGACACGCCTCGCCATAGCGTCCATGCACCGCCATCCCCGGGCGAAACGCAGTGACCTTCTCCGGGAAACCGCCGCGCGCTTCGGTCCGCAGACGGTCCGTCCAGAGTTCGAGCGTCTGGCGCGCCGCCGCGAACAGACGCTCCCACTGCGGCGGCGTGAGCTTCCGCGTCTGCAACAGCGGAGACAATTGCGCGGCGTGCAGGATTTCGTCGGAGTAAGCGTTCCCGATGCCGCTCAGCACGCGCGGGTCGGTGAGCGCCCGTTTCAACGTGTGATTCTCCAGGGTCAACGCGGCCCGGAAGCCTTCGAGATCGGCCGCCATCACGTCGATGCCCCCTGGATCTACCGACCGCAGACCATCCTCGCCGCGCACAACGTGGAGCGAGGCGCGTCGTTTGGCGCCGGCTTCGGTAAGGGTAAGCGAGCCATCGGGAAAGTCGAAGGCAGCCAGGTTCTGCCGGCCCGCCAGTTTGACCCCGGCCGGACGCCAATGCAGACGGCCGGCGATCATCAGGTGCAGCACCAGCCAGAGATCTCCCTCAACGCCGATGGCGATCCGCTTGCCGACCCGGCGTAATTCGCGTACCGTGCGGCCTTCGGCGCTGGCGATGGGCGGTTCCGGAGTCCGTAGCAGGAACGGATTGGCCAGCCGCACGCGTTCCAACGGTTTCCCCATGATGCGTGTCTCCAGGGCGCTTAGATAAGCCGCGATGTCGGGTAGTTCGGGCATATAGGGTACCAGGCTACGATGGCATGGTACCGTTTCCGCGCCTGCCGCGGGGATATGTGAAACATCCGGGCGTTTCAGTCGTCTAATGCAGCAGGAGGGAAGGGCTATGAGCAATGCGGGAGACCGGTCGAGGCTGATGGAAAGATTAAAGCTCGGCGAGGCGGTGCTGGCCCTCATTGAGCAGAAGCGCGCCGAAACCGGCGACGAATCGCTCGGCGCCTCCATCGAGCGAGCCGTCCTGGATATGCAGGTTCAGGAACTCGAAACGGACATCCTGGAAGATCCCGGCGCTTTCGAGCCGTGGTTGGTCCGGCGGCGCCGCGAAGACCTCTAGTCCAGTCGAGCCTCTCAGCCAAAGTCGTACTTGGACCGCTCGCCGGGGATTTCCTTCCCCCCGCGAGCGGTCTTTTTTTACCCCAACACTTCCAGGAACGCCTTGGCCGCATAGCTTAGGCCGCGGCGCGTAGGATACACCAGCCGGATTTTCCGCTCCACATGCATTTCCTTCACCCGCACTTCGCACAGCACTTTCTGTTCGATGTCCGGCTCCACGCACATGCGCGGCAGGAACGCCACTCCCAGATTCTGTTGCACAAACCAACGGATGGCCTCGATGGTCGGCAGTTCCACGTCCATGCGCAGCGGCACCCGGTGGTTCTGAAACTCGCGCAGCACCACCTCGCGGTACGGTGACACCACGTTGTGAGCCACGAAGTTCTCGGCGCCGAGATCGGTGATGGACACCGTTTTGCGATTCGCCAGGCGGTGCCGCGGGGACACCACGAACGCCAGGGCGTCGGTGTAAATGATTTTCGATTTCAGCCGTTCGTCGGCCGGATCGTAGCTGATCACGCCCAGTTCCAGGTTCCCGTCGATCAGCTCATTCGGAATGCGGCTCGAAAAGCTCCGGCGCACCTGCACCTTCACCTTGGGATACAGCCCGCGATACCGTTCGATGTGGCGCAACAGATAGAGCGTAGTCGATTCGTTGGCGCCGATGATCAGGCGGCCGGAAGAATTGTCCCGCAGCTCAGCCAGCGAGTTGTCCAGTTCGTGGTGCAAGCTCTCGAAGCGGCGCGCGTAATCCAGCACGACGCGGCCGGCGTCGGTCAGAATGAGATCCTTGCCCGAACGGTCGATGAGCCGCTCCCCGAGTTCCTGCTCCAGCCGCTGCAATGCCAGCGACACCGCGGGCTGAGTCCGCAGCAGTTTTTCCGCCGCCCGCGAAAAGCTGCGCTCGGTCGAGATCGTCAGAAATACCTGCAGCGAATACAGTTCCATGGCGAAATTCCATCATAACATTGGCTAATGCATACAGCTAATATTATAAATTTGCTAAATTGAAGAACAGGCGGCGATAATGCAGGTATTGGTAATGCGATGAGCGATCGAGTATACATTTTCGATACGACGCTGCGCGACGGAGAGCAATCCCCGGGCTGTAGCATGACGGTTCCGGAGAAGTTGCGGATGGCCCGCAAACTGGTGGAACTGGGCGTCGACATTCTGGAAGCCGGTTTCCCCATCGCCTCCGAAGGCGATTTCGAAGCGGTGGACGCCGTGAGCCGCGAGTTTCCGTGGGCGCAGGTCACCGGCCTGGCGCGCTGTTGTACGCTCGATGTGGAACGCGCCGCCAAGGCCCTCACCCACGCCCGCCGGCCGCGCATTCACACCTTCATCGCCACCAGCGACATTCATCTGAAGTACAAGCTGAGGAAGTCGCGGCAGCAGGTGCTTGACGAAGCCGTGGCCGCGGTGGAACTGGCGCGGCGCCATGTCGACGACGTGGAATTTTCGGCCGAGGACGGCGCCCGCACCGAGCCCGAGTACCTGGAAACCATCTCCAAAGCCGTGGTCGCTGCCGGAGCGCGCACGGTCAATATCCCGGACACGGTGGGTTACTCGACGCCCCGCGAATACGGCGCGCTGATCGGCCGCATCGCCAAGGTCCTGGGCGACTGCGCCATTGTCAGCGTGCATTGCCACGACGACCTGGGCCTGGCGGTGGCCAACTCACTCTGGGCCATCGAAAACGGGGCGCGCCAGGTGGAGTGCACCATCAATGGAATCGGTGAACGCGCGGGAAACTGTTCACTCGAAGAGATCGTGATGATCCTCAAGACGCGGGCGGACGCCTATCCCTATTACACCGGCATCCACACCGAGCATCTGTTCTCGGCCAGCCAGCTCCTGAGTTCTCTGATCACCTTCGGACCGCAGCCCAACAAGGCCATCGTGGGGCGCAACGCGTTCGCGCACGAAGCCGGCATCCACCAGGACGGCTATCTCAAGGAGAAGACCACCTATGAGATCATCGATCCGCATTCGGTGGGCGTGACCGAAGGCAGTCTGGTCCTGGGCAAGCACAGCGGCCGCCACGCCATCCAGCAGCGCTGCCACGACCTGGGCTATGAACTGTCGAAGGGCGAACTGGACGACTTGTACCACCGCTTCACGGCCGTCGCCGACCACCGCAAGAAGGGCCTTATGGACGAAGAAATCGTCGCCCTCATCAAGGATGGGCGGCGGTCCATGCAGGCCACGGCGGATTAGTTCATGGATCTGAACGTTCTGGTGCTTCCGGGCGATGGGATCGGCGCGGAAGTCACGCGCGAGGCCGTGCGCGTCCTGCGCTTTGTATGCGACAAGTGGAGCCATCGTCTGCGGGTGAGCGAAGGGCTGTTGGGCGGCGTGGCGATCCACAAGACCGGCTCGCCGTTCCCCGATGAAACCGCCCGCCTGGCGGCCGCCGCCGACGCCACGCTCATGGGCGCCGTCGGCCTGCCGGAATTCGACGACGCGCCGCCTGAAATGCGGCCGGAAAAAGGATTGTTGGGAATTCGCAAAGCTCTGGGCGTGTACGCCAACCTGCGCCCGGTGCGTGCGTATGCGTCATTGTTGGATTCTTCGCCTCTGAAGAACCACCTGGTGGAAGGCGCCGACATGATTATCGTCCGCGAACTGACGGGCGGAATCTATTACGGAACCCCGCGCGGAATCATCGAAGACGGCGGGGAAACGCGGGCAGTCAATACCATGACTTACACGCGCTCGGAAATCGAGCGCGTCGCCCGCATGGCCTTCCGCCTGGCGCGTGCGCGCCGCAGGAAAGTAACGTCCGTCGACAAGAGCAACGTGCTGGAAAATTCGCAGTTGTGGCGGCGCGTGGTGGTCGACATCGCCCGGGAGTTTCCGGATGTGGCGCTCGATCATATGCTGGTGGACAACTGCGCCATGCAACTGATCCTGAATCCGCGGCGCTTCGACATCGTGCTGACCGAGAACATGTTCGGCGACATCCTGAGCGATGAAGGCGCGGTGCTGACCGGTTCCATCGGCATGCTTCCCTCGGCCTCCATCGGCGACCGCCGGCCGTCCGGAGCGCAAGTGGGATTATACGAGCCGGTGCACGGGTCGGCGCCCGATCTGGCCGGCCAGAACAAGGCGAACCCGCTGGGCGCCATCGGATCGGTGGGCGCCATGCTGTCGTACAGTTTTGGATTACTGGAAGAGGCCGCGGCCGTGGAAGCCGCTATCGAGCGAGTGCTCGCCAGCGGCCGCGTGACCGCGGATCTGCGGCCTTCCGGCGCGCCCGCGACGACCGAAGAGGTAGGCGAGGCGGTAGTAGCAGCCATCGGTCATAGTGGGGCAGGTTGGACAACCGGCCCCACATAAGCACCGGCGGCTTCGCCGCGAAGCGGCTGGCTAGCTGTAGACTTGCAGGCCATTTTATGCGCACCATTATCGAAAAACTTTGGGATTCCCACGTAGTCTATGAGCGCGAGGGCGCGCCCACACTGCTCTATATCGATCTGCACCTGGTGCATGAAGTCACTTCGCCGCAGGCGTTTCAGGGGTTGCGCGAGCGCGGCCTCACAGTGCGGCGGCCCGATCTGACTATCGCTACCGCCGACCATAGCATCCCTACCAGCGACCGCTCGTTTCCGATCGTCGATGAGATCGCCGCCAAACAACTGGCGCAACTGGAAACCAACTGTTCCGGGTTCGGCATCCGCTGCCTGGGGATTCACAGCGATTTGCAGGGCATCGTACATGTCATCGGACCCGAACTGGGCCTCACGCAGCCCGGCATGACGGTGGTTTGCGGCGATAGCCATACCTCCACCCACGGCGCTTTTGGCGCGCTGGCCTTCGGCATCGGCACCAGCGAAGTGGAGCATGTGCTGGCGTCGCAGTGCCTGCTGCAACGCCAGTCGAAAACGTTCCAGGTACAGGTGGACGGCACGCTGAAACCCGGCGTCACGGCCAAGGACATCATTCTGGCGCTGATTGCGCGCATCGGCATCGGCGGAGGCACCGGCAGCGTTTTCGAGTACAGCGGGAGCGCCATCCGCGCGCTTTCCATGGAAGAGCGCATGACCGTCTGCAACATGTCTATCGAAGGCGGTGCGCGCGCCGGCCTGATCGCGCCCGACGACACTACGTTTCAGTATCTGTGCGGACGTCCGCACGCGCCCAAAGGAGCCGCCTGGGACGCCGCTCTGGCGCGCTGGAAGCGGCTTCCCACCGATGACGGCGCCGCTTACGGCCGCGGCGTCTCGATCGACGCCGACGCGCTCGAGCCTATGATCACGTACGGCACCAATCCCGGAATGGGCCTGGCGATCACCGCGTCGCTGCCCGATCCGGCGCAAATCTCCGACCCGCTGCAGCGCGATTCCGTCACCAAGGCCCTGAAGTACATGGGCCTCGAAGGCGGCAAGCCGCTCCTCGGACATGCCATCGACGTGGTCTTCATCGGCAGTTGCACCAATTCGCGGATCTCCGATCTGCGCGCCGCCGCCGGCCTGCTGAAAGGCCGTAAGGTCAGCTCGAAAGTGCGCGTGATGGTGGTGCCGGGATCGCAGGAGGTCAAGCGCCAGGCCATCGCCGAAGGCTTGCCGGAGATCTTCCGGGCGGCCGGGTGCGAATGGCGCGAACCGGGTTGCTCCATGTGCATCGCCATGAACGGCGACCAGTTGGCGCCTGGCGAATACAGCGTCTCCACCAGCAATCGCAACTTCGAAGGGCGGCAAGGCAAGGGCGGACGCACTTTCCTGGCCAGCCCGTTGACCGCGGCCGCGAGCGCCGTCACCGGCGTAGTGACCGATGTGAGGACCGTGCTATGAAGAAATATATCAATTTTGAAAGCCGCGTGGTGACGCTGCCTCTCAACAACATCGATACCGACCAGATCATCCCAGCGCGATTTCTGAAGACCACGTCCAAGCAGGGCCTGGATGCGCACCTCTTCCACGACTGGCGTTACGACGTGCAGGGCAATCCCAACCCCGATTTCGTCCTGAACCAGCCGGGCGCGCGCGGGGCGCGGGTATTCCTGGCCGGCGACAATTTCGGCTGCGGCAGTTCCCGCGAACACGCTCCCTGGGCGCTCACCCAGTTCGGATTCCGCGCCGTCGTCAGCACTTCCTTCGCCGATATCTTCCGCCAGAATTCGCTGAAGAACTCGCTGCTGCCCATCGCCATTCCGGCGGATGCGCACGCGGAACTGCTGGCGGCCGGTCCCGGCGCCGTGGTGGCCGTCGACCTGGTCAATCAGACGCTGACGCTGCCGGGCGGACGGAAGGTGGAATTCCCGGTCGACGAGTTTTCCAAGCACTGTCTGGTGGAAGGCGTCGACGAGTTGGGCTACATTCTGCAGCAGGACGCCGCCATCGCGCGGTTCGAAGCGGCCCACCCGGCCGGCATCAACGCGCTAGCCTAGGATTTTGTGGGGCAGGCTGGCAGCCTGCGGCCGAGTGGTACTCGGCCTTCCGGCGTGCAAAGCGAAGGCTGAATCGACAGGAGAGCCGCCACAAAAACTACCAGTTCAGCGTCTGCCGCACCTCGGGCTCGCGCGCTTCCGCGGCGGCGTACACGCGCTTGCGGATTTCTTCCGACTCCCGGTGTACCGACAGTGCCTCAATCGCCGCGCAGGCGTCCCGGGCGCGTCCGCCGTTCACCAGGCAAAGCAGAAAATCGAGCGCCCGTTCCTGACGCGAGACCGCCAGCCCGCGCAGTACCGCCTGTCGCAGGTCCGCATCGCGCGTCTCCTCCCAGCAGGCGATCAGCGCTTCCACCGCGCCGGGCAGGCGCGAGGAACCGAGCGATAGCGCCGCTTCCGCGCGCGTCACCTCGTCGCGGTGCTTCAGGAAACTCGCTACGAAAGCCACCGCGCCTTCGCGCTCCAGCGCCAGCAGTCCGTCGAAGACCTGCCCGGTGACCTGCGGCGTTGCGTCTCCCACGCGAGCCTTGAGGCGCAGCAGCAGCGCGCCTTCTTCGCCTGCCACATGGGCCAGCGCCCGCACCGCATCCACGCGCACCGGGTCCGACCGGTCCGCGGCGGCATCCACCAGCATCCGCAGGACGTCTCCGCGCGGCATGTCCGAACACGCCGCCAGAGCCAGCACACAGATTCCCCGCAAAGTGGTCGCCGTGTCTTCCTGCCCGCCCCATACCGGCTCCATCTGGACGTGCTCGGCCCCGCGCACGAAAAGCGCCGATTCGCGATACTCCAGATCCACCAGCGCCTGGGCGATGGCGTTCTTGCCCCAGCACTGCGGATCGCGCTGCGCGCCATTGCCGAGCAGCCGGTCGAATGCGCGCAACAGATCGGGCGCCAGTCCGCCGAGCTTCCGTTCGCCCGCGATCTTCGCCGCCTTGGCCACCATCAGGTTGACACGGTCGGTCAGGGCCTTGGCTAACGCCTGCTCCGCCTCCCGCTCGGGCGCCTCGCGCAGTAGATTGAGGCGCTCGATCTCCCGCTCTACCCGGCGCACACCCATGGCGCCCTACGTGTGCGGCGTCGTCTCGTACTGCATGGCGCCCACATGGTTCCCCTCGGTATCGAACAGATAACAGCCCGTCCCCACGGTCGGGATGGTGAACTTCGCCATTGCAATCCGGCCCCCATGGGCCAGGGCTTTGCGGATGGTCTCATCGATATCGTCCACCGCGATGGTGCACTCGAACCCGATCATACCCGTCCCCGTAACGGGCTCGCGCCGTCCGCTCATCGACCCCAGAATGCCGGGATTCGGATCGTCGCCAGTGTGGATCAGGTAAAAGCCGGGAGGTCCCCACGGCTCGAACCGCCAGCCGAAAGCGCCTTCATAGAAGGCGCGTGCGCGCGGAATGTCGTCGACATGAATCGAAAAGAAAGATAGGTTGTTCGCCATGGAGACAGAGTACGCGAATGCATTTGTGCCGGTCTTGCGATAAATTGACAAAGAGTGTCGCCGGCCCGCCAAACGCCGAAGCTTACCCTGGAACAAGAGCCGTTTCTGGCGGTGCGCTCCTTCGCCGCCGGATACTTCAGCGGCCACGTGATTGCCCCCCACGTTCACGACTGGCGCCAGTTGCTGTTCGCCAGCTCGGGCGTCATGACGGTTTCCGGGGGCCGCTTTTCCTGGATAACGCCGCCCGGCAATGCGCTCTTCCTGCCGGCCGGCTGCGCGCACTCCATCCGAATGTGGGGGCTGGTGAACATGCGCTCGCTGGTCTTCCCGGCGACGCTCGAGGCTCCGGCCCTGGCGCATACCGAATGCCGGGTTCTTTCGGTCACGCCTTTGCTGCGCGAGCTGATTCTGCGCGTGGTCGAGATGTCCGCGCTGGACAGCCGAAACCCCATCCACCAGCGCCTGCTGGATGTCCTGTTGGACGAACTCGGCCGCGCACCCGTGAACCCGCTCCAGTTGCCCATGCCCGCCGACCCGCGGGCCGCGGCCGTTGCGGATCGCATCCTCGCCCAGCCATCCCCGGACGAGAGCCTGGACCGGTTGGCCCGCCGCTACGGCGTCGGCCGCCGTACCCTGGAGCGCCTTTTCCGCAATGAGACCGGCATCAGCTTCGGCATGTGGCAGCGGAAGGCCCGTCTGCTGGGGTCCATCCGCCTGCTCGCCGAAGGCCAGTCCGTGACCGAAGCCTCCCTCGACGCCGGATACGGCAGCCTCAGCGCATTTATCGCGGCTTTTCGCCGCACGTTCGGATATACGCCTGGAAAGCAGAACCATGAGCGTGACCGAGCGGCAAACGGCTGATGCCTGCTTTCATCACTTTTTCACAATTCACACGGTATATTGTAAAGATGCCCCGGCACGCCCCGACGGAGATCTCCGCTCAGTGAATCGTTTCGCCTTCCTGTTGATGGCAGCCGCTTTTCCTATGTGCGCCCAGGATCCCGCACCCGATCCGGAGAGTTGGAATCTCTACTGGCAGGCCACCTCTATCGGCCAGTACCACGGCAGCTTCCCTTCCCCCTACTCCAGCACGTACAGCCTGCTGGCGCATCCGGAAGCCGAAGCCTCCCTCACCAGCACGCTATTCTTCGGATGGCGGCCCTTCCGCAACACGCAATTCTACTTCGACCCCGAAATAGCCGGTGGACGCGGGTTCAGCGGGACCAACGGCATCGCCAATTTTCCGAACGGCGAAATGCCGCGCGTAGAGACCGCGACTCCCAAACCCTACCTCGCACGCCTGTACATCACCCAGGATTTCGGGTTCGGCGATGACCGCGAAACCATCGAAAGCGACGAGAATACGCTCGGCGGTTCGCGGCCTATGACGCGCTATTCCATCACTCTGGGCCGCTTCACCGTGGAGGATTTCTTCGACGGCAACCGTTACACCCACGACCCCCGCACGCAGTTCATGGGCTGGGGCGTCATGTACAACGGCGCTTGGGATTACCCCGCCGACACGCGCGGCTATACCTGGGGATGGGTACATGAGTTTCATACGCGCCACTGGTCGTTGCGTTATGCCAGCGCGGCCGAGCCTCGCGTCGCCAACGGATCGCAGCTCGACCGCCGCATCTTTCGCGACCGCGGCGACAGCGTCGAAGCCGAATTCCGCGCAAAGCTCCACGGCCACGACGGCGCCGTGCGCGTTCTCAACTATTACAACCATACCGATTCCGGCAGCTACGCCGAGGCCCTGCGCGTCGCCGGGCAGACCCACACCACGCCGGATGTCGCCGCGGTGCATCGGCCGGGCACGCTGAAATACGGTTTCGGAATCAGCGCCGACCAGGAAATCGTCTCCGGCATCGGCGTCTTCGGCCGGTTGGGATGGAACGACGGTAAGACCGAAAGCTTCGCCTTCACGGCTATCGATCGCCTGGCCACCATTGGGGTCTCCGTCTCTGGCGACCGCTGGAAACGGCCCCACGATACGGTCGCTTCGGAGTGGACCATCAACGGCCTGTCCGCCGTCCACAGTCTTTATTTGGAACGCGGCGGTTTCGACTTCCTGATCGGCGACGGCACGCTGCGCTACGCGCCCGAGAACATTTGGGAAAGCTACTACTCCGCGCGCGTAGTCCCCTGGCTTTTTGTCACTCTGGACCTGCAGCATATTTCCAACCCCGCGTACAATCGGGACCGGGGTCCGCTATGGGTCGAAGCCCTGCGGCTGCACGTCGAAATGGGCAAAAAATGAAAGGTGGGACATCATGTCCCAGACCCATCCAATAACTGCTTTAGATTCAACAGCCCGTCGGCTGTTTCGGGACAAGATGTCCCAAGAGCTATCCGCTGACCGTAACTTTACGTCTGATCTCCCAGTATTCACCTCGATGATGAAGCTATCTTGGATTGCCCTGCTGTTCCCTGTCGCCGCGGCGCTCGGTCAGACTCCCCCAGCTTTTGAAGCCGCGTCGGTCAAACCGAGCAAGTCGCTCGACAACGGGACCAATTCAAAGAGCACACCGGGCGCCATTACCATGGAGGGCTATTCGCTGCGGTCGTTGATCCAGGATGCCTACGGCGTGAAAGATTTCCAAATCTCCGGCGGACCCAAGTGGATGGATAGCGACCGGTACGATATCAACGCCAAGGCTGCCGGTCCGGCCAACTATCCGGAGCTCAAGCTGATGTTGCAAACCTTGTTAGCCGAGCGATTCAAGCTGGTGTTCCACCGGGAATCGAAACCGTCCACGGGGTATGCGCTGGTGGTGGCCAGGAAAGGGCTGAAGATCCAGCCGGTGGAGGGTGCGGTCGGGTCGTCGATGAATAACCACAACAGTAACCTGACTGCCAAAGGCGTGTCGATGCAGCGCCTGGCCGATTGGTTGGCGCGCCTGGTAAGCGCTCCGGTCTCCGACGCAACGCAAGTCTCCGGCGTTTTCGACTTCAAACTGGGATGGACCCCAGACGAGAAATCGGCGGCGGCGCCGGATGGACCCTCCCTCTTCACGGCGTTGGAGGAGCAACTGGGCGTCAAGCTGGAGCCGCACAAGACAACCATCGAAATCATCGTGGTCGATACCGCCGAAAAAGCCTCGGAGAACTGATGAAACAAACCGTAATCGCACTCAGCATCCTACTCTCGACTGCAGCGGGGTTTGGACAAACCCCTCCCGCCTTTGAGGCCGCGTCGATCAAACTGAACACTTCGGTCGATACCGGCACGCATTCGCACAGCACCCCGGGCGCGCTGAATATGCAGAATCAGACCCTCCGGTCGTTGGTTTGGAGCGCATACAGTGTCAGGGAGTATCAGGTTTTGGGCGGTCCCAAGTGGTTGGATACCGACCGCTACGACATCAACGCGAAGGCCAACAAACCCGCCGAAGAGCCCGAGCTGATGCTGATGTTGCAAACCCTGCTGGCGGAGCGTTTCAAGCTGCTGGTCCACCGGGAATCGAAACCGCTTCCAGGGTATGCGCTGGTGGTCGCAAGGAAGGGGCTGAAGATCAAGCCGGTCGAGGGCGCAACCGGCTCGTCGACGAAATCCGCTAACCGCATCCTCACCGCCAAGGGAATCTCCATGGCCCACCTGGCCGACTGGTTGGCGCGCCAGTTGGGCATGCCCGTACTCGACGACACACACGTCTCGGGCGTCTTCGATTTCACGCTCCAGTGGTCTAGGGAGGATTCCTCAGGGGTTGCCCCCGCCGGCGCGCCCCCGTTACTCCCCGACGCGCTCGAAGAGCAACTCGGCGTCAGACTGGACCCGCGCAAGCTACGGCAGGACGTAATCGTGGTGGATAGCGCCGAGAAGGCAGTGGAGAACTGACATCATGGAGCGCATACTGATTGCACTGGGTGCACGATTCCAGGCCGCGAGGTGAGACATCACGGAATGGTCCTCGTTACACGGGATCGGCGCTTCAATGAAGTGGATGAGTTGCAGACCACTGAATGGGCAGTTCAGCCGTGACCGCTCCGGCGCCCCGGTCCGCCCGGCGGCGCGGAGATCCGTTCGCCGCTGTTCGTGTCGGGTAGTTCAGGATTCATCCTCAGGCTTCCCACAACGCGACTTCTTGGGCGCATCGGCCGGCGATTCCCTTCAGCGCAACGGACGTTGAGGGTCAGAGTGCAGGATCGGCGGTCACAAGCCGACTTATCGTTCCCTATTTCCGTGAGGGCTTTTCACGGGAGTAGCCTCCATGAATTGAATCCTTGGTCTGCGGACGCTGAAGGCGATTCAGATCCGAGAGGGGACGCGCCGAAGGAAGTTCGGGAAAATCATCGCCTCGTCGGATTGGCCGGTGATGGCCGAAACTCATTCGGCGTGTTCGGAAGGAATCTGGAGCTACTTTTGGCGACGCAGTCACGCGCGAAATCGCGCCACCTCATCGCAGCAGCATACAACGAAAATTGCGCTACAATCGAAGCGTTTCCCGTTTCAAACATCAATCATTATTTCTGCGGTGATGGAGGACAATGCCACCGAAGAAGAGAGCTCCAGCCAAGACTCTGGCGGTTAAAGTGCCGGCCGCTCCAAAACCAAAGTTTCCTCGCGCTACCCTTGAGAACGCTCTGAGAATCGCCTATGCCATCAAGGACACCAACGGTGGCAACCCGTGGGATCCCGAGGAGATTCGCAAGGCTATCGAAGTCGCCCAGGGCAACTCCTGGTACGCTCTGACAGCCGCCTCCCGCGATTACGGCCTCACGTCAGGAACCCGCGAATCCCCACAAATCGCCCTCGAAGAGCTTGGGCGAGAAATCGTCTACGCGCCAGACCCTACCACCGAACTGACGCTGAAGAAACAGGCGTTTCTCAAAGTCGATATCTTCAAGCGCGTCCTCGATTACTACAAGGGCAGCAATCTTCCCGACATGAAGTATCTCGGGAACGTCCTCACCAAGCAATTTGGACTCGATCCAGAAATGCACGAGGAATTTGCGAAGATATTCCGCGAGAACTCGCAATATCTTGGAATCACCTCTGGAGTCCCAACCACGCCACCAGCAGAAGGAGAAGAGCCATCGCCAGAGCCCTCCCCCGGCACCGTGACGCTCGCAGAGGGCTCCGCAGGTTCGACGCTCACAGCATTCGTAATCCTTCCATTCGTGGAGCGTGAGGACAAACATCCGAAGGGTTTTTTTGCTGAAGTCCTACGAAGCATCATCACACCCGCGGCGGCCTCCAAGGAATGCGGATTCAACGTCAAGACGGCAAACCGGCAGGGAAGCGACATGATCCAAGCGACGATCATCAACAGCCTGGTCGAAGCCGACTTGGTTATTGCCGACCTCACGGAGCATAATCCCAACGTGCTCTTTGAACTGGGCGTCCGAATGGCACAAGAGAGGCCTGTCGTTTTGATTCGCGCGTTAGGGACTCCGGCCCTATTCGACGTTGACAACTTGCTGCGCGTCTTCGAGTACAACCCCAATCTCTGGCCGACGACCGTAGAGAAGGACATGCCCAACCTCCGCGAATTCATCAAGGGTGCATGGGAGAATAAAGACCCGAACAAGACCTACATGAAGATATTGCGAGGGCAGGCGAAGCCCTAGCAGTGAATTGGCCAATCTTGGCGCGGATCACTGCCATGCCAACAAACGCACCAGCGTGCTCTGGACTCGTCTGGCGCCTTCGCAGGATCGTGCAGACTGCAGGAATGGCTAACAAAAAAAGTAAGCTCGCTCCCAAAACCATCCTGAAACTGCCGGATCTCGAACAGTCGAAATCCGCCGTCCTCAACAGCCTCACCTCGCGCAGCTCACAACGGTCCTACGATCATGCGATTCGTGAATTTATCGACTGGTACTGCTCCGAACCGCGCCTTGCGTTCAACAAGACTGTGGTGACACGCTACCGGATCAATCTCGAACAAGCCAAATATGCCTCGTCCACGATCAACCTGCGCCTTGCCGCAATTAGGCGATTGGCGTACGAAGCTGCTGACTGCGGCCTTCTGAGTCCCGATCTTGCCGCGGGAATCCGGCGGGTCAAGGGCGTAAAGAAGCATGGCATGCGCATCGGGAATTGGTTAACAGCGGACCAGGGCAAGCGACTCCTCACAGCCTTCGGCAGTGAGGACCTTCGTTCGAAACGCGACTACGCAATGATCGCGGTTCTGCTCGGTTGTGGCCTCCGGAGGGCGGAGGTAGCGGGGCTCACCATCGAAGACCTCCAACAGCGAGAAGAGCACTGGGTCATCGCCGATCTTGTTGGCAAGGGTGGTCACGTTCGAACGGTGCCGGTCCCAACCTGGGTCAAGCTTGCGGTCGACAACTGGTTGACCGCTGCTGGCATCTCGACCGGCCCGGTCTTTCGGGCGATTAACAAGGCCCGCCGGATCGCGACAAGCGGCTTCAGTCCGAAAGTCATCTGGAGCGTGGTAAAGGCCGGGTCCGCGAAGTGTGGTCTAGATCGCGTTGCTCCGCACGATCTCCGCCGCACCTGTGCCCGGTTGTGCCACGAGGCAGGCGGAGAACTTGAGCAAATCCAGTTCTTGCTCGGACATGTAAGCGTTCAAACCACGGAGCGATATTTAGGCTGCAAACAGCGACTCCGAAATGCGGTCAACGACAAAATCGGCCTCGAACCAGCCGCGTCGTGAACCCGGTCCCCGCGAAGCCGCCGGCTGGTTGCTGGTTCCGACGAAGTCAAAGACCCGGAATGCGGACACCTTGATCTGAATGGTGTCGCGGTCTGTGATCCCGTTGATCAACAGCAGTCCAGCAAGCACATCATGTAGTAGTCATACGACTACCGAATACAATATGGAGTGGGGCATTGGCACAGTAGGCAAAATAGTGTAAAACTAGATTTAACCACAATGCAAGGCGCAGACAATCCGAAGGGACCTGAACTCGTCTTCGGCTTGGTCGGCCCCCTCGGCACCGATCTCGATCTGGTGGGCCGTGTGCTACAAGACGTATTGAGCCAAGTGGAGTATAAGAGTGAGGTTCATCGTCTAAGCCAACTGATGCGTGACCTTCCGAAGGAGCCTTGGTCGCTCCTGCAAGACGGCTCTTTCGATCAGATGGTCGACAGCCATATGACGGCTGGTAACAAGTTCTGTGAAGTTCTCGGACGAAACGATGCCGTCGCCCTTCTCGGTATCGGTGCGATTGCTGACACGCGGGATTCAGTTGTGGGTGACGCCAACGTATCCATTCCCAGATTTGCTCACGTCTTGAGGTCATTGAAACGCCCGAAAGAAGTCGAAACCCTTCGGAAGATCTACGGTCCGACATTTTTCTTAGTTGGCGCGCACGCTCCCAGAGCTAGACGCCTTCAAAATGTTGCAACCAAGATTGCCGAATCCCACTTTACTAACAAGATCTCCGAGCACCTAATTGAAGCCGAGAGATTATTGAAACGAGATGAAGCAGAATCCGGAGATTCCGGCCAGAACGTACGGGACACGTTCCCTTTGGCCGACATTATTGTAGACTCGACCCAAGAAGAAAAAATGGCTGAATCGCTTTCACGATTTATCGAACTCCTGTTCGGGAACACATTCCATACACCTGCAAGAGATGAACAAGGAATGTTCTGCGCGAACGGAGCAGCATTACGCTCTGCTTCCCTTGCTCGGCAAGTCGGCGCGGCATTGAGCCGGAGCGATGGGACAGTAGTCGGATTAGGCGTCAACGAAGTACCTAAGTTTGGCGGCGGTTCATATTGGGATGATGATGCGTTTGATGGGCGCGATTTTCGTAGCGGATATGACACCAGCGATAGGATGAGGGAGAATCTGCTCGCGGATATCCTGGACCGCCTACAGAGAAATCAGTGGCTTGCTGAGTGCAAAAAGGCCACTCCTGTAACGGAAATGGTCAAGGAGGCGCTACGAGATGGCAAGGATGGCGAACAGCCGATCATGAAGGGCGCCCAATTCACGAGCACTATTGATTTTGTACGCGCCGTTCACGCCGAAATGGCCGCGATAACCGACGCAGCTAGACACGGCCTTGCAACCAAAGATTGTGTTCTTTATACGACAACGTTTCCGTGCCACGACTGTGCCAAGCATATCGTTGCAGCGGGAATCCGACGCGTTGTTTATCTCGAGCCATACGCCAAGAGTCTTGTGGGTGAGCTCTATTCGGATTCGATTATTGTCGATGGAGAGGGACAATGCGGTGACAAAGTTCCATTTGAACTGTTTGTCGGTATAGCCCCGAAACGCTACTCGGACCTCTTTGCGTTGGCCGGCCGCAGCAGAAAGAACAAGGACGGCACTCTAAAGGCATGGCGTCGATCCGGATCTCTTCCCAATATTCCTGAATACAGCGTCGCAAGGATGGCTGCTGAACAAAAAGAGTTCAAGGACTTCAAGAACGAAATGGAAAACAAGGGCTTACTGCCGGAGGAATCGAATAAATGAGTTTGCGAAAAGATTGGCTCAGCCGTCAGTTTGTAAGAGTTGATGCCGACGTGCGAAACTGGCCTGAATCTATGAAGGTGGAAGCCGGTTTTGCAACGCGAGACCGAGTTGGAGAGATGTCTTGTGCGTCTAACGAGAAAGCGGCGATTATTGAGAGCGCACCGAAAGAGCCCGCTAAGAATAGTTAAAGAACCATCGACGCAACCCTCGGGACGGCTGCCGCTAGCTTAAACACTGAAGATTTCACTCAAGTGCCTTTGCGTGATGCAGCCGCTGAAGTTCCCCTACTGGCCAACTTGCTGAAGACGCAGCCGGATTACTACCGAGAAACGCGTCAGGCTCCCTGGAAGCTTCGCCGTTCCAATAGGCCGCCCGGCGTGCGCCACAGCTTCTGTGGCAACTCGATGCACCTTGATGCATACTGATGATATATGCCCCAAGCCAAAGTGCCGAAACAGACCTCGCGAGTCCGCGGCCGGAAAAGCCAACTCAATACTCGGAGCAAGCCGGCAACAAGATACACGGTCGGCCTGCCGTCGCCTGTCGCCAGCCAGGTAGAAAAATACGCGGAGACCGTCGATGCCAGTATCAGCAAGGCGATCGCGGCGCTCGTGCGGCTTGGCCTGGAAAGCCAGGAAAGTCGGAAGCGCGAGTTCTTCAAAAGACTCAAGGAGAATCTTGATAACGACGATCCAAGTGCGCAGGATCGGGCGGTGGACGAGTTCCGCACCTTGATCCTGGGCCGCTGAACCATGCCCAAGATCCAGTGGGAGAATCTCCCAAGAGAGAAGTGGGCCCACCTGCGTGATCGCGCCAAGGAGCGCAGAGTCTCGATGGAGGACCTATTCGAATTGGCCAACTGGAAGTCACAAGATCCGGATGTGCCGGACGGTGACTGGTACAAGGATTTTGGAACTTTCAAACTCTGTGGGACGGGACGGTTCCCGAGCACTTTTCTGATGTCTGGCCAGCCGGCCAGAGGCAAGCGGCTGTAATCCGCGCCCGTCCCACGTGAGCGTAGGTCCTCCCTTACAGACGATTACTCCCGAGAAACGCCCTTGCGTCAGCCGACTAGCAGGACGTGGGCGGCGACCTCGCTGAGCGCCCCGACCGCCGCACGCTCCCAAGAAACGGCGTTGGGGGAGACCTCGCTACGCCGGCCCTTGTGGGCACATCATCATCCTCGCGGGGAGCTTTCGCCGGCCTCAGGCGCCGATCACATACAGCCCTTCCAGCCAGAGCTCGTAACGGATCATCTGCCGCATTTCCTCATTCAGCGCAAGTACTCGAACCGTCGCACGTCCCACCGGTGTCAATCCGCGAAGTTCGATACCGAGCGGGATAAGCGCGGCGACATCGGCGGAAAAGTGGTCAAACCACCGGTCCTCGCGCGTATGAAAGAGATCCGTGACAAGGCCGGTCGCTGGGTCGATTCCCTACAGGTTGGGTCCTTTTTTCAGATTGCACGTCCAACAGGCGAATGCAAGGTTGTCCAGGTTTGTCGATCCGCCATGTTGCCTGGCGACAATATGTTCGATGTGGAATCCGCGGCGAAACGCCTCTTGCGGCAGGCGGCAGGATTCACAACGATTGCGAGCGCGCTGCCGTACCGCCTCGGCTGGCCCACTCATGCCGGCTGCTGTAACTTCTGACGGGCCTTCGACTGCCAGTAGGCGAGGAGATCGTTGATATTCGCGTAAGCTTCCAGCTCGGATTCTTCTTCGTCGGTCAATTCACCTTCGTTGGCCTTGGCATTCAGCTCGTCAATACGGGCTGCATCCTCATCGGGGAAGTCGAGCGCCAAGATCCCTTCAGCCAGCGCCGCGGACATCCCACGCCGGGGCAGGTCGAACACCCTTAGCAATACTTCAACGTGCGGTTTCGGACTAAACACGCTGGCGATCTCCTGGAAATCGGCTCCGGAGTTGCAAGTGGTAGCCCGCTGACATCCCGTCGCGCCCTAAGCCTCCGGAACCTTCACCTTCCCCAGCACCTTGGCCAGAATCTTCACCGCCCGGTCGATCTCTGTTTCCGTCACGATGTACGGCGGCAGAAAACGCAGCACGGTATCGTGCGTGCAATTCAGCAGCAACCCCGCGGCCATGGCGTCCAGCACAATCTGCTTGCCCGGTATGGACAATTCCACACCCAGCATCAGGCCGAATCCCCGAACTTCTTTCACGAAGGCGTGCTTCCCGCATAGTTCTTTCAATCGCACATGGAAATAACCACCCATCTCCTGGATGGAGGGCAGAAGTCCTTCCAGAATTTCCAGGAATTCCAGTCCCACGCGGCAGGCCAGGGGTCCGCCGCCGAAGGTGGTCCCGTGCATTCCCGGCTTGATCGCCGCGGCCGCCTTAGCATTCGCCAGAATGAAGCCCAGAGGGATGCCGCAAGCCACCGGCTTGGCAGCCACCACCACATCCGGTAACACCACCGTCTGCGAGCGCTGGTAGGAGAAGTACGTGCCGGGACGTCCCACGCCGCACTGGGTCTCATCGGCGATCAGCAGAGCGTTGTGCCGGTCGGCCAAGGCGCGCGCTTTGGCCACAAACTCGCCGGTCAGGGGGACCACGCCGCCTTCGCCCTGGATCATCTCCAGAATCATGCCTGCCGTGCGGCCGCTGAATGCGGCCTCCAGCGCTTGCGGATTGTTTGGCGGGACAAACGTCACCCCCGGGATGAGCGGTTCGAAATCCTGGCGGTACTTGGGCTGCCCGGTGACCGAGAGCGCACCCAGGGTCCGTCCGTGAAAGGAATTTTCCAGAGAGATGAGTTCATGCTTCTGGAGATCGATGGAGCGGCCGTGCGCGCGCGCCATCTTGAGGGCGCCTTCCACCGCTTCGGCGCCCGTATTGCAAAAAAACGCACGCTCCAGGCCGCTGATCTCGACCAGTTTTTTCGCAAGCGGACCTTGGTACAGATTGTAGTACAGGTTGGAACTGTGGATCATCAGACCGGCCTGTTCGCGGATCGTTTTGACAATCCGCGGATGGGCATGGCCCAACGCATTCACCCCGATGCCGGTCAGGAAATCCAGGTAACGGCGGCCTTCGGCGTCATAGACGGAACAGCCCCTGCCGCGCGCCAGAACCAGAGGATAACGGGCGTAGTTTTGAAGAAGGTATTGCTGCTCCAGGTCTTGTACGGCGGCGCTTGACATTATTTCATCATAACCGATTGGCATGGCTAGCCGTCCGCGGGCTAAAGCATTGCCTTTCTTAAGCCTAGCGAGTTTCCCCGTTCGATCCCGGATTTCCGCCGTTTAACCCCATCTCGTGCCGTACAACCAATCATTTCAGCATTTTAATGGCATTCGGTGGCAACTAGCCGTCAGCCCTCCCTATACTGCATGGTGAGCCACCAGGGAGGAACACCGGGATGCATAGGCCGATCAAATACGCCGAGAAAGCTTTGACATATGCCGCTGGAGCTGCTTGGGCTGTTTTCGACAAATTGAACCAGATCCAGCAGAACCCCGGCTTTGTGCCCAAATGGTCCGACAAGCCCCTCTTGAAATCCTGGGAGAAGACCAAGCCGCCCCTGGGCTGGCCGCGCCAGACGGATTCGCTTTGTCCGCGCTGCGTCCCGGAAATCCGCCAGCAGATCCTGGACGGCAAAACGCCGCTCGAAGTTCTCTACACCGACAAGCCCGGTGAGATCAAGGCGACCGTCCTTGAGCGCGACGGCAAGATCCTGATGGTGAAAGATTGCCCCATCCACGGCCACTTCGAAGACGTGATGGCCATGGACACGGCATTTTTCAAGCACCTGGAAGACGTCTTCCCGGGACGCGACATCCGCGCGCACAACGATTCCAGGCTGCATAAGCATGGCACCAGCACCATCACTCACGGGCGCGGCTCGGTCCTCACGGTCGACCTGACGAATCGCTGCAACATGATGTGCGATCCGTGCTTCATGGACGCCAACCAGGTGGGCTTTGTCCACGAGTTGAGCTGGGAAGATATCAAGACCCTGCTCGATAACGCCGTCACCATCAAGCCGAAACGCCAGATGTCCGTGCAGTTTTCGGGCGGCGAGCCGACCATTTCGCCGTACTTCCTGGACGCCGTCCGGTACGCTCGCGAAGTGGGCTACACCTCGGTACAGGCGGCCACCAACGGCATCGAGTTCGCCCAGAGCCCGGACTTCTGCCGGCAGGCCGCGGATGCTGGCCTGCGCTACGCCTACTTGCAGTTCGACGGCATCGGGAATGCCGCCAACGCCCATCGCAAGGTCGGCAATCTGTTCGATGTCAAACTGCGCGCCATTGAGAATCTGTACACCAACGGCGTCGACATTATCCCGGTCATCACCATCATTAACGGCATCAATAATGAGCAGGTAGGCCGCATCGTCCAGTTCGCGCTGGACAATCCCAAGCGCATTCCGTTCCTGAGCTTCCAGCCGGTCTCCTTCACCGGACGCGATGAAGCCGTCACCGACGAGCGGCGCGCCGCTCAGCGCTACACGCTGTCGCACCTGGCGCACGATGTGAAAAACCAGACGGGTCTGGGACAGCCGGCCCGCGACTGGTTCCCCATCTCCTTCATGTCCACGTTCTCCGATTGGAGCGACCTGGTGCATGGACCGGCCCACGACTGGGGCCAACTGAGTTGCGGATGCCATCCCAACTGCGGTGTCGGCATGGCCGTGATGGTGGATAAAGAAACCAAGGAACGGGCTCCCGTGACGGCATTCCTCAACGCCGATCGCCTGGCCAAGGATGTGGCTAAGGTCAACGACGCGGCGCGCGGCAAGTGGCTCTCCATCGTCGGTATGGCGCTGGCCGTGGCCCGCAACTACGACCCCTTCCAGGCGCCTTCGCAATTCAAATTGTCGGACATGATGAAGAAGTTCGACAAGACCTTCGGCGCCACCGGCAAGAGCTACGGGAAGGTCTCCAAAGACCGCACCATGGAAGATATTGAGGCGCGCCGGAAAGACCGTTGGAACTTCCTGTTCATCGCCGGCATGTGGTTCCAGGATCTGTTCAACTACGATTTCCGCCGCACCGAGCAGTGCATCATCCCGTACGCCACCCAGGAAGGCGAGATTTCCTTCTGCGCCTATAACACCGGTGTGGGCTGGCGCAATATTATCGAAAAGATGCACATGACGGCGACCTTGACCAAGTGGTACGACGAGCACGGCAAACACGAAATCTTCGCCGGCGGCAAATCCGTACCGCTCAACAGCCGGGATCACGCCCTGGTGCTGCGCGACGAACTGGTGACGCTCGAAGAGCAGCACGATCTCGATAAGCTGGGTATCGCCAAAAACGCGCGCGAAGAAAAGGTCCGCGCCCGCGACACCAAGCTCAAGGAACAGCAGGAAAACGAACGCATGATGAAGCTGTACCGCGAGCACGTTCTCCAGGAACAGCCCGGCCCCGAACTGGTGCAGATCGGGATCGTGGGCATCGCGCCAGCGCCCGTTCCCGCTCCGAAGCCGGCTCCCAAGCCAGTCGAGGAACGCGAAGAAGTCGGCAGCTTCGGGGATTAAACAGCACCCATTTGCCATAAGCCTTTAGCTGTCCCGGCGCCGCGCGGCATGGGATCCCGGCTGCGAAGCGCGCACGGGGCTTCCCCTTACGCACGACAAAGCTAATGGCTAACGGCTCCTTAGGTAACATTCCGAAGGCCGGAAGCGCCTTGAAGGTGTTACCCTCATGGCTGCCAATCGTATTTTCAACATTTTCGGACGCATTTTCGCCGTCTGTTTAGCCGTAACCGCGCTCATGGCTACGGAGCATCGCGGGGCCGTAGAATCCGGTGGAGTGCCCCTGCCCGGTGTCACCGTAACGGCCACCATGGGCGATAAGAAGGTCACCACGACCACCGACGAGAATGGCCTGTACACGTTTCCCAATTTGGAAGACGGTGTCTGGTCGCTCCATTTCGAGATGCTGGGTTTCGGCGCTCTCACCAAAGAGGTGGGCGTGACACCGGATGCCCCCGCGGCCCAATGGGAGATGAAGATGCTCTCGGCCGCGGACATCAAGACGGCGGTGGCCGCGGCTTTAGCGCCTCCACCGGCCCCGGCTGAGCCGGCGGCGGCAGCCCCGCCCACCACGGAAGCCACCAATCCCGCAACGCCGCCGGCAGCCGCGGCCACGCCGCCGGCGGCAGGCGCGACGCCCACTCCGGCGACCGCCGCCAAACCGGCCGCCACGGCTCCGGCAAACGGCCGCAACGGCCGTCCTTCGATCATCCAGTCCAACAACGGCTTCACGCGGATGAACGTCAGCGCGACGGGAGATGTCAACGCAGCCGCGGATAACGCCGGGGCCGACACCAGCGGCGATTTCGGCGCCAGCGCCAATGACGCCCTGGTAATGAACGGCAGCGTGAGCAGTGGAGTCGCCATGCCAGGGCAGAACGACTGGTTTGGCGGGCAGGGTGGGCCTGGGGGCGGCTTCGGTGGGCCCGGCATGATCGGCATGGGCGGAGCCGGCGGCGATCCGAATGCCCTTGGCGCCGGTGGAGCTGGCGGAGCCGGGGGCGGACGCGGTGGACGCGGCGGTGGCGGACCGGGTGGCCCAGGCGGACCCGGCGGACCGGGTGGCGGCTTCGGCAGTCTCAACCCAGGCGGACGCGGTGGACGCGGCGGCGGACGCGGTAGAGGCGGCCCCAATGCAAATTCCTTCGGCAACGGCCGCCGGGGCGGCCCGACGCGCTATACCGCGAATCTCGCGTTCACCCTCGATAATTCTGCGTTGGATGCGCAGAACGTGTCTCAGACCGGTCAGGAAACCGCGAAGCCGGCCTATGCCAAAGCGGGCGTGACCACCAGCTTTGGCGGTCCGTTGAAGATCCCCCACCTGTTCGGGACGGACAAGATCACCTTCAACCTGAACTACCAGTTACATCGCAATCGCAACGCGACCGTCAACCCCTACACCGTTCCGACCGCGGCCGAACTGACGGGAAACTTCTCGCAAGTGGTGAGCCCCACCACTCTGCTGCCGGTCACCATTTACGATCCCACCACGGGCAACCCCTTTCCGGGCAACATCATTCCGCAGAACCGCATCAGTTCGCAGGCGGAGGGCCTGCTGCAGTATTATCCGCAGCCCAATTTCCTGGGCGCAAGCCGGTACAACTACCAGGTGGGACTGACCTCCATCAGCAATCAGGACAATGTCAATATGCGCCTCTCGGGCAGCCTGAACGCCAAGAACCAGTTCAACGGCAGTTTCTCCTGGCAGCGCGCGGATGGCATCACCCCAAGCGTATTTCTCAATGACGGGACCAATTGGCTCTCGACCAGCCACCAGAACGCGATGAACAGCAGCGCCACCTGGACGTTTCACTTTACCCAGCGACTCATCAACCGTCTGACCTATACCTACAGCCGGAACATCTCCGATTCGTATCCGTATTGGGCCAACAAGGCCAATCTGTCCGGGGACCTCGGCATCACCGGCAACGACCAGAGTCCGGCTTTTTGGGGACCGCCCAGCATCAACTTCTCCGGCACCAGCAGCATCACCGGCATCAGCGATGGCACCACCTCCATCGGCCGTACCCAGAGCAGCAAATTGGGCGACTCGCTGATCTGGATCAAGGGCAAGCACACCGTGACCTACGGCGGGGACTTCAACCGGCAGGAGAGCAATCCCATCACCGAAAGCAACGCGCGCGGTTCCTTCACGTTCACCGGCGCCCAGACCGCCGGCCCCGGCGGCGCGACCTCCGGCGCGAACGCGGCGGGCTACGATTTCGCCGATTTTCTGCTGGGACTTCCAGACACCAGCCAGATCGCTTACGGAAACGCCGACAAATACTTCCGCAATTCCTGGTTCGACGCCTACGTGACCGACGTGTTCCAGGTTACCCCTTATATCACGCTGAATGTGGGAGTACGTTGGGACTACCAGACGCCCATCACAGAACTGTACGGGCGCCTGGTGAACATGCAGATTGGCCCGGACTTTACCACCGCGATGCCCGTCTGCGCGTCCACCAACGACCTTCTGCCCGGCACCAGTTGTACCTCGGCAAGCCAGGCTGGTATGAACAGCGCTCTGATGAAGACCGACCCGCTGGAGTTCCAGCCTCGAATCGGAGCCGCCTGGCGCCCCTTCCCCAAGAAGTCGACCAAGGTGAGCGGCGGATTCGGCATCTACTACAACACTTCGGTGTACTCCGGTTTCAGCTCGTCCATGTCGCAGCAGTATCCCATTTCGCAGACGCTGATCGATTCGGCGACCACGACACCGTTGACCCTGGCGAACGGGTTCGTCCGGACTTCCCTCAATTCCTTGGGCACCTACGCCGTCGATCCTAATTTCAAGCTCGGATACTTGAGCTACTGGCAGCTTGCGGTTCAGCAGGATTTGAAGGCCGGCCTGGTGGCCACTGTCACGTACAGCGCCGACAAAGGCACCCACCAGACGCAGCAGTTCGTGCCCAACTCGGCGCCCCCCGGCGCCACGTACGGCTGCTATGTGGGAGGCGTGGCTGCCTGCCCCAGCAATTTCTACTATGTGACCTCCGGCGGGAATTCCAATCTGGAATCGGTTGCCACCCAGTTGCAGCGCAGGTTCCGCGCGGGCTTTTCGGCGAACCTGATCTACACCCTGGCGCATTCCATCGACGAATCGGGGGCTGGCGGCCGGGGCGGCGGCGGCCTGACGGCGCAGAACTGGCTGGACCTGGACGCCGAGCGCGCCAACAGCAGCCTGGTCCGCCGGCAGAGCGTGAACTTCAACATGACCTACAACACCGGCCAGGGGCTGCACGGCGGAGCGTTGTTGAACGGCTGGAGGGGCCAAGCCATCAAGGGCTGGCTCATCACCACCACGGTGCTGGTATCCACCGGCCCGTTTGAAACGCCGACCTACACTGCCAGACAGTTGGGCAATACGGGCATCACCGGCCCGCTGCGGGGCGAGTACACCGGCCAGCCGTTATACGTCGATGGCGCTCTGAACCCGGCGGCTTTCGCCACTCCGCCGACTGGCGAATATGGCAACGCCGGGAGGGACATCATCACCGGGCCGACCACATTTACCATGGGCGCGTCGATGGGGCGCACATTCCGGCTGGGCGAACGGCGCAGCGCCGATCTCCGCTTCGACGCCACCAACATTCTCAACCACGTAAACTACACGCAATACAACACATCGGTCACGACTGCCCAGTTCGGGCTTTTGCAGAACCCGAACAGCATGCGAGTTTTCCAAGCCACTCTGAGATTCAGGTTCTAACGACATTATGCGATCCGCCACCCTACGCTCCATCACCGCCGCCCTCCTTACCTGGGCCGTGGTTGTTACCGCCCAGCAGGCTCCTCCGCAGCAGTCCAAGGGGCAGCCGGCGGCCAAATCCGCCGCTGGACAGACGCAGCCAGCCACCGGACAGAAGGGCGCGTTCAAGTTCAACGCCACCGCTCAACTGGTGGTAGAGGACTTGATCATCAAGGACAAGAGCGGCCAGCCGATGACCAACCTGACGGCTAAGGATTTTGTGGTCACCGAGGAGGGAAAAACTCAAGACGTCAAGATCTGCGAGTTCCAGAAGCTGGACGAGCAGCCGGCGGAGGCCATCGGGGATCAGCCGCAGACCAAGACGGAGAGAATCGAAGAGAAGCCCGCTCCGAAGGTGACGGCGACGGAAATCTCTCCGGAAAAACCTGGCGACATCAAGTATAAGGACAAGCGCCTGATGGTCCTGTTCTTCGACATGACGTCGATGCCGATTCAGGACCAGCTCCACGCCCTCGATGCCGCCCAGAAGTTCGTGAAGACCCAGATTACGGCAAGCGATCTGGTGGCCATCATGACCTTCGCGAGCGACGTCAAAGTAGTGGAGGACTTCACCGAGGACCGCGATCTGCTGCTCAAGGACATCAAGCACCTGGTGGTAGGCGAAGGGCAAGGCTTCGACGTAACGGATGCGAGCGATGCGGCTTCCGATACCGGCCAGGCGTTTACGCAGGACGACACGGAATTCGCCATCTTCAATACCGACCGGCAGCTCTCGGCTCTCGAAACCGCCGTCAAGATGCTGGCCTCGTTGAACGAGAAAAAGGCGCTGGTCTACTTCTCGAGCGGCCTTCAGCGCTCGGGCTCCGATAATCAGGCGCAGTTGCAGGCGACGGTGAACGCCGCCATTAAGTCCAATGTGTCGTTCTATCCGATTGATGCGCGTGGACTGGTGGCGTCGGCGCCTCTGGGCGACGCCACCAAGGGTTCGCCCGGCGGGTCGGCCATGTACAGCGGCAGTTCGGCCCGCGCGTCCCAGACCAATTTCCAGGCACAGCAGGAAACCCTCTACTCCCTGGCTACCGACACCGGCGGCAAGGCGCTGTTCGACAACAGCGACCTGGCCATGGGCATCCAGCAGGCGCAGAAGGACATTTCGAGCTACTACATCATCGGCTACTACACCACCAACGAGAAACTCGACGGCCACTTCCGGCGCGTCAAGATTGCGCTCAAGGACCCGGCATTATCGGCTCGGGTTTCCAAGATGGACTACCGCGTAGGTTATTGGGCCGGAAAAGAATTCAAAAACTTCGACTCGAGCGATAAGGAACGGCAACTCGACGAGGCCCTGATGATGGGCGACCCCATCACCGACATCGACATCAAGCTGGATGCCTCCTACTTCCGGCTGGCGCGCGACCGTTATTTCGTTCCCGTGACGGCTAAGATTCCGGGCAGCGAACTCGAACTGGCGAAGAAGGGCGGAGTGGAGAGCACCACCTTCGATTTCATCTGCGTGGTGAAGGACCCCACCGGGAAGATCGTCCAGAACGTCCGCGACTTTAGCCCCTTCAAGCTGAAGGAAGACGTCGCGGGCCAACTGTCCAAGCATCCGGTCGTGATGACTACCGGCTTCACCTTGGCGCCCGGCACGTACAGCCTCCGGCTGGTGACGCGCGAGAACACCACCGGGCGAATCGGGACCTACGACCGGAAACTGGTGATTCCCGACCTGACCGCGCCGCAGAAGCAGCTCCCCATCAGCTCCGTGATCCTGAGCAGCCAGCGCATGGATCGGACCGCGGCGGTGTTCAGCGCGCAGAACGATAAAAAGATCGATGCCGCCAACCCGTTGATCGAAGGCGGCAAGGAACTGATCCCCAGCGTGACCAACGTATTCAGCAAGGGCTCGGACATGTACGTGTACCTGCAGGCCTATGAGCCGACCGCGGAGACCACGCAGCCTCTGGTGGCCACCGTGACGTTCTATCGCGGTAAGATCAAAGCCTTCGAAACCGCTCCGTTGGAAGTGACCGAAGGACTCGACCCGAAATCGAAGTCGCTGGCTCTGAAGTTCGCGGTGCCGCTGTCGAAACTGGTGGCCGGCCGGTATACCTGCCAGGTCAACGTGCTCTCGCCCAACGAGCAGAAGTGGGCGATCTGGCGTTCGCCGATTTCGCTGGTCAACTAGGTTTTTGTCCGGTACCGCCGTCGAAGATCCGTGTCCGTCATTGCGTCATTGCGTCATTGCATCAGCGCGTCAGTGCGTCATGGAGTACACGATGTAGTTGACGCCCATACGCATGGACTGATCGGCCATGGAGGCAGGGTAGCCCGGATCGTCGGCCCACTCCCACGCATCCCCGATGTCGCTGTTATACGAGATGGCCACCATGATGCGGCCGTTCGCATCGGCGATCCCGCGCCAGTGCGCGCCGGCTCCGCCGTCCCATGCGTTCTTCGCTCCCTCGCGCAGGTGCGACCAACCGACTACCTGAATGCGGTGGTCCAGGTCATAAACGGTGTGGAAGATGGCATCGTCGTCGGAGATGTCCTTGATGGGATACTCCGGGAACGCCTTTTGGATGCGGCTGGCGAACTCGTTCCACTCGGCATTGCCGTGGAAATCGTCGGCCATGAAGAATCCGCCGCGCAGGCAGTATTCGCGCAGCGCCTTGCCTTGCGCGTCGGTAAGACCCCATTCGCCCACCTGTACGGCGTAGAGCCAGGGCCAATCGAATTCGTCGCCTTCATCGAGGTTGACGATCTGCTCGACGGAACGGACGTGGATGCGCGTGAGGCGGCGGACGGCGAGTGAGAAATGGCGGTCGGCGCGCGGAAAATCCTGGGTCCACAGCGAGTTCCCCTCATGCCAGTCCCAATCGCGTCCGCGGTATCCGTTGAGAGGTCCGGGAGGGAACATCAGGCGCGCAAAGGCCCACTCCGTCTTTTCCTGGAAGTCGGGCGGCAGCGGGATCTCGCCGAGGCGGTATTCGGTGCCGGTGAATTGACGGAACGGGTGCTGAAACGCGAACAGAGCCCCCAGAAATCCGAGGCCGCACAGCATCCGCCGCAAAAGCATCCAGCCCTCTCTTTACCAAAGGATATCACCGCCATGGAATCGAGAACGCTTCGCGGGGATATCGGAGCCTGCGCCAAAGCCGGAAGCCTGCGCTTTTTTCCGGGAGAACTTCCCCCAGCGGGCAGCACTCTTTCAGTTAGAAAATATTCAATTGGGGAAAGCGGAGCGGGATAACGGCGGGAGTAGATTCAGATGAAAGTGGAAGGATAAGGAGGGTCGCCGAATGGCAAAACAGCGCGCGAAGTTCACCGGCAAACCGGGTTCAGCCTTGGCATCCGCCAGCAACCTGCGCGAGAGAGACGATATGACGCAAACTAGCTGGGGTGACCACTTGGTTTCGGTGCCTCAGATGGACCGTGAGCATCTGAAGTTGATCGCCCAGGTGAACGAGTTTTCAGCCGCGGTGGACACTGGAGCGTCGCGTGCCGAACTCGAAACGCGCCTGACCCAGTTGATCGAAGGTTTCCAGGAACATTTCAAATCCGAGGAAGGCCTGATGCAAACCAGCACCTTCCCTGGGTTGCACGTCCATGCCGATGAGCATCGAAAACTCATCGGACAGATGAGCGGGTTTCGGGACGACCTTGAATCGGGCGCCATAGGCCTGTGCCAGGCGCTGGTATTGTTCGTCCGTGTTTGGACCGAGGAACACATGATGGGGCTGGATCGCGGTTTCGCGCGTTTCCTCAAGGATGGGTGGGCCAACTGCGCGTTGGGATCGGCCGCCGTCGTAACCCGGTAAATCGCCCGGCGGAAAGACCACCGGCAGTTCACTCGTACTGCAGCGCCACTACCGGATCGAGCCGCGCCGCTTTCATCGCCGGCCACGTGCCGAAGAACAGTCCGACGCCTACGCTCACGCACACTCCCAGAGCCGCCGACCATAACGGCACCGATGTCGGCAGGCTCGGGAAAATCAGACGGAATGTCAGCGAAATCAGCCATCCCAGCGTCATCCCCAGCAGGCCGCCCAAGCCGGTCAGCACCACCGCCTCGGTTAGGAACTGCACCACGATGTCGGACTTCCGCGCGCCGATCGCTTTGCGGATCCCAATCTCCTTAGTCCGCTCCGTCACCGACACCAGCATGATATTCATCACGCCGATTCCGCCCACCAGCAGCCCGATTGAACTCATCGCGATCATCACCAGCGCCACTGTCCCCGTGATGCGGTGAAAATCGTCCAGCATCTGGCTGCCGGTCGACAGCCAGAAATCGTCACTCTTGCTCGGGGGCGTCCGGCGCAGCATGCGCAGCGCCGCTTCCACTTCGTCCATGGCGGCGTCCACCATTCCTTTCCGCGCCAGAATCACGAACATGATCTGGTCGGCGGTGGGAAAGTATTTGTGCATGGTGAAGTACGGCATCAGAACGCGCCGGTCCTCCTGCCCCGGGAATTCCACCGACCGGCCGATCACCCCGACCACCTGCAGTTGGTGGCCGTCCACCTCAATCCATTTGCCCACCGGATCGCCGGTTTGAAACAGCGTCTTATACACGTGCTCCCCGATGACCACCACCGGCTGATGATGCCGGTTCTCCTCGTCGGTGAAGAAGCGGCCGTACAGAACCTTTTGTGCGCCACCCTGCGCGTAGCCCTCCTCGGTACCCGCGATTTCCACGTTGTACAGGTCGCGATTGCCCAGCTTGGCGGTGTCCACCCAACCGCCCTGGCCGAACGTGTTGGGGCTGAACAGGTAGGGCGACACGTGCTCCACCGAAGGGCACCGGTCCGCCAGATCCTGGCCCTGCTCCCAGGTGAATTTCTTGCGCTTCCATTCCTCGCTCGAGATCACGCCCCGGAAACCCAGGTTGAACTGGAACGAGAAGATGGTCTCGGGACCGAAAGCCGTCGTCAGATCGGTGATGACCCCGTTGACGCCGGTGATGATGGAGCCGACCGCGATCACCGTGCCCGTGCCGATGATCACGCCCAGCACCGTCAGCGGGCTGCGCATCTTGTGCTCCCGCACCGTGGTAAACGCCATGGCCGCCGACGACCGGATCGCGAAAAGCGTCATCGTTCCCACCTCAGGGCGTGTATCGGATCGAGCTTGGCCGCCTGCCGCGCTGGATACACACCGAAGAACAGACCAACCAGCGCGGTCATCCCCACCCCGATGAAGATGGCCGAAGGCGGCACCGCCATGGGCATTCCGACGGCCGCGCGGATCAGGAGGGTGAGCAGCCAGGCCAGCGTCACGCCGATCAGCCCGCCCGTGGCCGACAGCAGCGACGATTCCATCAGAAACTGGCGCATGATGTCTTTCCGCCGCGCGCCCACCGCTTTCCGGATGCCGATTTCGTAGGTCCGCTCCGTGACCACCGCCAGCATAATGTTCATGATCACCACGCCGCCCACCACCATAAAAATGGATACGATGCCCACCGCCATGGTGGCCAGCACCTTGGTGAGCTGGTCCCACAGCGCTACCAGAGATGCGGAAGCCAGCAGGCCGAAGTTGTCCCCCTGGTTGGGGCGCAGCCGGCGGTAGGCCCGCAGCAGCGCGCGCACTTCGTCCTGCGCATCTTCCAGCCGGTCGTGGCTGAGGGCCAGCCCGTTGAAGTTGGTCTCCTGGTGCGTGCCGAACGTCTTGAAGAACGTCCCGGCCGGAATCATCACGAAGCTGTCGCGCGAGAAACCGAAGACAGATCCACGCTTGGTAGCGGTCCCCACCACTTCGAACTGGCTGCCGTCCAGGGTGATGGTTTTGCCCAGCGGGTCGGTATTCGCGAAGAACTTGTCGCGCACGTCTTCGCCGATGAAGACTACATCGGTGCGGCGCCGGTCGTCGATCTCCGTGAAGAACCGGCCGGACGCCACGCCGATATCCGAAATCACCGCCATATTCGGGGTGACGCCCGTCAGATCGACGGTATCGAGTTTCTGACTCTTATAGCGGACGCTGACGGTGTAGGCAGTCTGCATGCCGAACTCGCGCGACAGCGTCAGGTGGCTCTTGAGGTATTGATACTCGTCGGCGCGAAGCTTGGGATTCTTCTTGTCGAGCTCCAGCATTTTCTTGGGATCGAAATCGCCCAGCAACGGGATGCGCTGCACCTGGTAGCCGTCGGTGCCCATGTCGGACACCGTATTGGCGACGTACACGTCCATTCCATGCACCAGCGACATCACCACGATGAGCGTGGTGGTGGCCAGGATGACGCCCAGCAAGGTAAGGAAGCTCCGCAGTTTGGCGGAGATTACGGACCGTACGGCGACCAGGAACGCCTCGCGGTACGAGGCCAATGTGCGCATAAGCTCTCTTGCTTGATACCACGCATCCGCCGCCGCGGCAAGTGTGGCGCCACTCCACCGATCTTGGTCCGCGACATGGTTGGATGCGCCAAGGTCATCCCGTCCGCGTTGTGCGGCGGCCGAGCGCTGAAACGGTCCCGTCGCCGGGACCACGGTGTCCGGCATACACGAAAGTTAATTAGATTAACTTAAGTTATGGTACGAGTTCGGTTCATCCGCCACAAATTCACATAGATCGGACAGATTATTCCCGCATTATTAGTTGAAGGAAAACTTAGGAGGAATTGCATGCACCGAGTTTTCAGCAGGGCCGCGCAATGGGCGTTCGCCGCCACCGTACTCACCTGCACCGTTCTGCAGGCTCAGACCATCACGCTCGCTCCAACCGGCTATATCACGGTGGTGCTGAACGGGACCAGGCAGTTCTCGGCAACGCTGGCAGGCCTCTCCGGCGGCGTTACCTGGTCGGTTGGGCGTCCGGGGTTGAATACCGGATTGGGCGCCATCGGCGCCACCGGCCTGTATACCGCACCGGCCACGCTGCCCGCCAACACCCAGATCGAGATCACCGCCACCTCCACCGCGAATTCCAAAATCTCCGCCATTACCTTCCTTTATCTATTGGGGGCCGGGCCCACTCTTACCAGTGTTTCCCCCAATCCGTTGCCGGTCGGCAGTTCCACGGTGACCCTGAAAGGCTCCGGATTTCTAACCGGTGCGACGGCGTTTCAGAGCGGAGTGGCGTTGAGCGCCAAGGTGGTCAATTCCACCACCATCACGGCCCCGGTTTATCAAGGTCCTGCAGCCAGCGCAACGTTCTACGTGAGCAATCCCGCGACCGGGCCCAGCAATGCGCTGGTAGTTCCCGTGTCTGGCAGTTCCAGCGGCGGCGGCAGTTCGGGAGGAACGGGCGGCAGCACCCCGCCGGCGCCGGCCCCCGTGCCCACCCCTGCTACGGTCACGTTGGCCTTGGGATCCACCGAACAGTTTACGGCGTCGAACACCACCAGTTGGGCCGCGGTCTCCGGATCCGTCACTTCCGCCGGATTCTACACCGCTCCTTCCGTGATGCCCGCGGCGGGAACCGATACGGTTACGGCCACCGGTCCCGGCGGCAAGGGTACGGCCACCGTCACGCTGGCCAGCAACGTTGCGCCCACCATCACTTCGGTCTCGCCGTCACCCGTGCCCCTGGGCGTCTTCACCCTCACCGTCAGCGGCTCCGGATTCACGTCCCTGACCACCGCCCAGTTGAACGGCGTCGCCCTGACCGTCGGCGCCAGCTCCGCCAACACTCTGACGGTTAGCGGATTTGCCGGCGTGGCGGGAACGCAGAATCTGGTGGCCGGCACAGGACCCGTGCCGTCGGCCGCGTTCCCCATCCAGTTCGGCCTCTCGAACCCCATGGTTTCGACATCGGCGGCGCGCCGTTTCCTGGAGCAGGCGGCCTTTGGTCCCTCGCCTGCCGATGCGCTGCATCTCCAATCCATCGGCTTCCAGGCATGGCTGACCGAGCAGTACAACATGGGTGTGATCTCCAGCTATAGCGGCCTCACCTCCGACCAGGAAGGCATGCCCGCGTATTTTCTGACGAATGCCGTCGGCAATCCCGACCAGCTTCGCCAAAGGGTGGCCTTCGCCTTGAGCCAGATGTTCGTCACTTCCATCACGACCGTGATCTGGAACGGCGACATGATCCCTTATGAGCAAATGCTTTTGGGCGACGCCTTCACCAAGTACAGCCAGATTCTGAGCGACGTCACACTCAGCCCGTGCATGGGCGAATACCTCAACATGGCCAACAACGCCAAGGCCGACCCGTCCGCCGGCACCGTCGCCAACGAGAACTACGCGAGAGAGGTCATGCAGCTCATGAGCATCGGCACCGTCCTGCTGAACCAGGACGGCTCGAAGCAGCTCGATGGCTCGGGCAACCCCATCCCGACATATAACCAGACCAATGTCACCGAGTTGGCGCGTGTCTTCACCGGTTGGACCTACACGCCTCAACCCGGCGGCTCGATCACCTGGGGCGCTTATATCAATTCGTCGGGCCCCATGGCGCCGTACCTGCCGATGCACGACACGGGGTCCAAGAGTCTGCTCAACGGCTATATCGCACCCGCCAACCTTTCACCGCTGGCCGATCTGCAGGGCGCGCTCGCTAACCTCGAGGCCCACCCCAACGTGGCTCCGTTTTTCTCGAAGTTCATGATCCAGCACCTGGTGAAGAGCAATCCCAGTCCGGCGTACGTGGCCCGCGTGGCGGCGGCTTTCACCCAAAGCGGCGGCGACATGAAGACCGTCCTTTCGGCGATCCTTCTCGATACCGAAGCGCGCGCCAACGACGCGGGCGGCAACGACCAGCCCACCGACGGCCACCTGCAAGAGCCGGCTCTCATGCTGCCGGGCTTCATCCGCGCCTTCAGCGGCCAGATGACCACCGCCAACTATTACAGCTCCAACATGGCCGATATGGGCGAGGACATCTACAACCCGCCCAGCGTGTTCAATTACTACTCGCCCGGGTACGTGGTTCCCGGCATCGGCTTGCCGGGTCCGGAGTTTCAGATCGACAATCCCAACGCCGCCATCGTGCGGGAAAACCTGGTAGCCACTTTCTTTGACCAGTATTCCAACCCCGTTCAGACCTATGGACCGGGAACCAGCGTCGATCTCACCCTGTGGCTGCCACTAGCCGCCACGCCGGCCACGCTGGTAAATGCGCTCGATTTCACCCTCACCCACGGCACAATGCCTGCCGCGATGAAACAGATTATCGTCAACGCGGTTGCCGCCGATACCCTCGGCAGCCTGCACCGGGTCCAGACCGGCGTCTACCTGGTTCTGCAAGCGAGCTATTACAACGTCTGGCACTAGAACGAAACCGAAGGAGATAGGAAAATGCCGATTCGCTCCAGAAGAGACTTTATCAAGGCCGCTATCAGCTCGGTGGGCGCAGTGGGCGCTCTGGGCTCGCTCGGAAAATTCGGCGAAATGAACGCGCTGGCCAACAGCACGGCGCCCTACCAGGCGCTGGTATGCATCTTCCTCGCCGGCGGAAACGACAGTCATAACATGGTGGTCCCCATCGCCACGGCGCAACAGAGTTACAGCGTCTATGCGCAGGGACGCCAGACCCTGGCGCTGGCGCAGAGCGCGCTGCTTCCCATCTCGAACGGCTCCGACGCCTACGGGCTGCATCCCAACATGCCTGAGATCCGGAACCTGTACAACAATGGGAATGCCGCCATCCTGGCCAACGTCGGCATGCTGGTCCAGCCCACCACGAAGGCCATCTACCAGAGCAACAACCAGTCCCTGCTGCCGGCCCAGTTGTTCTCGCATTCCGACCAGGTGAACCAGTGGCAGACCGCCATCCCCAACGCTTCTGCGAGCACCGGATGGGGTGGACGCGTGGAAGACAATCTGCTCTCCGCGTTCAACCAGAGCGCTTCGTTTTCGCCGGTCACATCCACCTCCGGCTGCGGCCTGTTCTGCACCGGAGAGCAGACCTTCGCGGCCACCGTTCCCGTGGGCGGCGCGTCGCTGCTGGACGGCGCCACCACGCCGTCCCGCCTGGCGGCGGTGCAGCAACTGATGACGTTCGATAACGGCCTCCAACTGGTGCAGGCCGCCAATACGGTCTTCAATCGCGGCGTGGGGTTTTCGCAGGCGCTCACCAACGCGCTCAAGACTGCCCATGTCAATACCACCTTCCCCGCCACTTCCCTGGGCCAGCAACTGCTGACGGTCGCCCAGATCATGAGCGTCCGTAACGCGCTAGGCATCGGGCGCCAGGTCTTCTTCTGCCAGCTCGGCGGCTTCGATACCCATGGCGCGCAGGCCGGCACGCAGGACCCGCTGCTGCAGCAACTCAGCCAGGCCATCGGCGCGTTCTACCTGGCCCTTCAGGAAGTCGGAACCGACCAGAATACCGTCACCTTCACCGCTTCCGAATTCGGCCGCACGCTGCAGCCCAACGGCAACGCCGGCACCGACCATGCCTGGGGCAGCCACCACCTGATTGTCGGCTCCAGCACCGCCAAAAGCGGTCCGGTGAAGGGAGGCCAGTTCTACGGCCAGTTCCCTTCGCTCGCCTTGGGCGGACCCGACGATGCCAATACCCGCGGTACCCTGGTTCCCACCACCGCGGTGGAACAGTATGCCGCCACCATCGCGTTGTGGTTCGGCGTGAGCGCCGCCAACATCCCGTCCATTTTCCCGAACATCGGAAATTTCACGGCATCGAGCCTTGGATTCCTGGCTCCGTAACGACAAACGCTGGGCCGCTTACGGGTTGTAGCGCGCCAGCCACGCCGCGATTTCCTTGAACACGTCCTTGCGCTGTTCCCAGAGCCTTGGAAAATGGCCGGAGCCCGGATACGAGACCATGCGCGCGATCTTGCCGTTGGCTTTCAGAACCTCAAAGAACTCCCGCCCCTGGAACGCCGGAACGCGCAAGTCCGCAGCGCCGTGAAGAATCAGAATCGGCGTGGTGACCGCACTGGCATGCGCCACCGCGGAAAACTGCTGGAAGGCCTCCGGATCTTTCTCCGGCCAGCGGCCGTCATAATCGAACTGTTGGATGTCGCTGGTCCATAGGAACGGCGCCCAGTCGGTAATTCCCGCGCCTTCAATCGCCGCTTTGTACCGATGCGTCTGCGTCACCATCCACGACGTCATGAAGCCGCCCGCGCTCCAGCCGAAGATCGCCAGTTTCTCCGGATCGGCCCACCCCTGCGCGATGGCGAAATCCGTGGCGCTATCCACATCGCGATAGGCGCGGTCGCCGAAATGTTGGTAGATCGCGTTCAGAAAATCGGCGCCGTACCCGGTCGACCCGCGGTATTCCGGCTCCAGCACCACATATCCCAACCCCGCGACGATTCGCGCAAACGCATCCATCCCCAGCAAGTCGTTGGCTTCCGGCCCGCCATGCGGCAACACCAGAAACTTGTAGCGGCGGCCCTCCGTGTACCCCGCCGGAAACGTCGCAATGCCTTCGAGCGGAATGCCTTCCTTGCTGGTCCAACGCACCGCGCGCACCGGCCCCAGATCGACCTTCGCGATCGCCTCGTCGCCTTCCGTCGTGATCTTCCGCAGCTCTCCGCCCGACGGCGCGGCGACGTTGTCGGTATGCTCCGGATCGCTCACCGTCATGGCAAGCTGCCCTGGCGCGCTGGCAAGTTCGGAAAATACAGGCGTCCCCGATACGTGCCCCGCCGGCCACCGGAACGCCGGCGTCAGCTCGCCCTTCGCGAACGTGTCGATCTCATTCCGCACGCCGCGATCCACCAGCACCCAGATCTTGCCTTGCGGATCCCCCGCCAGGCTCATCGCCGACCCGTCCAGTTTGGGCGTCCGGTCCACCGGCGTTCCGCCGTCCGCCGGCACGGTCCACACATGGTCTGGCGTCAGAACCGAATTCGTAGTGCTGAGGAACACCAGCTCGCGCCCGCCATCGCCCCACGCAAGTCCGGCGGTCGCATTCGGGATCTCCGCCACCCGCCGGCTGCCGTTGGCCGTACACACATCCAGAAAGGAGTGAACGTAATGGAATCCGATCTTCGGCGTTGCCGAGACCACCGCCAGGCTCATGCTGTCCGCGGACCAGGCCACCGAATCTCCGATGCTCTTCAGATTCGGGCACCACCAGTTACCGCCCGTGCCGTCCGTCCGGACCACGTACAGACTGGTGGATTGCGGCTCTACCACGGTGTGGACGTCGTCCGGATCGTCCGGCGGATCCGGATTGGCCAGGATCGCGAAGCGCGTTCCATCCGGCGACAGCGAGGCCGAATGAATCCCCGCCGGCAGCAAGACCAGCGTCGACGGCGTGGCGGTTTTCTTGATCGCCCGAAGCCCGAAGACCGCCAGTTGCGAAGTCTGGTTGACTTCGTACGATCCATAGAGGGAAGCGCCGGATGCGCCGGATGCGCCGGATGCCCCGTCTTGCATGAAGCCGAAGGGCGTGAAATGCTCCGGCAGGTCCAGCTTCCGGGGGTTGCCGCCATCGGGACGGATCAGTTGCCATCCGACGTTGGTTTCGCCCTTCCCCGCGCCCGAAGTGAGCCGGCACAGAATGGTCCCATCCGGCGCGACCGCGGCAGCCGCGGCGCTCTTCAACGCCGCCCAATCGTCCGCCGAAAAGGGATGTTTCGCCGCTTGTCCCCAGGCAATGGAAAGAAAAAGGGTGCAGACCGATCCGAACAAAATCCTCATCTCCCTATAATCCCAGACCGCCGATCTGCCGCACCATCTCCACCGTGTCCGCATCCGCCGCCGTCTTGTCCCTTCGGTAGCGCTTCACCCGCGCAAACCGCAGCGCCATTCCGCTGGCGTACCGCGGACTCACCTGGATGCCGCTGAAGGCGATCTCCGCCACCAGTTTCGGCTCCACGTAGACCGTATAGGCGTCGCGTCCCGTCTCCAGCTTCAGCAGTTCCGCCGTCTGCCATTTCAGCGTCTCGTCCGTGAGCCCCTTGAACGTCTTCCCCAGCATCGCGAACCCGCCCTTTTCCATGTCGCGCGCGCCCAGGTGCAAGTTGCTCAGCCAGCCCTGACGCCGGCCGTTGCCCCATTCCGCCGCCAGAATCACCAGGTCCAGGGTGTGCGCCTTCTTGATCTTCAGCCAGCTCTGCCCGCGCGCTCCCGCCGCGTATGCCGCCCCACGGGCCTTTGCCATGATGCCTTCGTGCCCGCGGTCAAGCGCGTCGCGCAGAAACTCCTCCGCCCGTTCCGGGTCGCCCGTCACCACATGCGGCGCCAAGGCACTCGCCGGGGCCAGCGACTCCAGCGCCGCGAACCGCCGCGCCTGGGGCTCATCGATCAAGGGCTGTCCATCCAGATACAACAGGTCGAACCAGAATGGCGTCAGCGGCAGTTCCGCGCGCATGCGCTCCAGGTCCAGCTTCCGGCCGAACCGGCGCGCCGTCACCTGAAACGGCTGCGGACGGCCATCCGTCCTCAGGCTCAACGCCTCGCCATCCAGAATCAGGTCGCGCCCCGGCAGCGCCAGCACCGCTTCCACCACCTCCGGGGCCGCCGCCGTCACGTCGTTCAGAGCCCGCGAATACAGCCGCACTTCGTCTCCCGAACGGTGCGCTTGCACGCGCGCGCCATCGAACTTGAACTCCAGCGCCGCCTCGCCCAGGTCGTGCAACGCCGCGCCGACATCCTCAGCCGTCTGCGCCAGCATCGGCTGCACCGGCCGGAAGAGCTGGATGTCGTACTGCACCAGTCCCGCTTCGCCCCGTTCCATGGCCGCGCGCGCCACCCGTACGGCATCGCCCGCCATCATGGCCGCGCGACGCACGCGGCCGGCACTGGCTCCCGACGCCTTGGCCAGCGCTTCGATCATGACGCCTTCGAGCGCCCCCTGCCGGATCTCGCCCAGCAGCAGCGCCGTCAGAAATCGCTGTTCCGCTTCGGTTGCGCGCTCAAGCAGCCCGTGCAGCCATTCGCGACGCTTCTCTTCCGCGCCGCGCCCGCGTACGGCGACCAGGCCATCCAGGGCGCGGTCCACGTCGCCGGTCTCCAGGCTCGCCCGATCGGCCGCCGGCGCCGCGGCGTCGCGCAGCGCGGCATACCCCACCCCGATGCGTCCCTGCCGCGCATATCCCGAAAGAAACGCGACGGCGGTCTCCACATCATCCGGCGTGGCCTGCCGCAGCAGCGTGGCCAGCAGATCGATCTTCTCCAGCCGCCGCGGGGTCTCCGTCACGCGCCGCGATGTCTCCACTACGTCCGCCAGCAGCACCGTCCCTCACTTCTCCATCCAGCCCTGCTCCACCAACACTGCCTTGTAACCCGGCGTATCCATGGACACTGCCGGAAACCAGTTGTCCGCCAACTCCCGATGCCACCATGCGCCCGTGCGGCGGTGCTCCTCCGGCGTGGTGAACCGATAGTGATACAGCAGCGCCCGCACGTAGCGCGGCGGATGCTCCGGAAACGGATTCCGCCCCATCAGACCCAGCACGGCTCGATCCCCCTGCAGCAGTTTGGACGTGAGATTCACAAACCAGGGATTCTCCGAAAACCGTCCCATTGCCGCGAACCACATCAGCCAATCCAGGCGCAGATGGTAGGGCGCAATCTGCGGCGGCGCGCGCATCACATCGCCTGGCTTGGCTTTGAATTCGTACTCCCGCCACACCGCATCCGGGCCAGGCTCCGCGGCATCCGTGCCTTCCACCACCACCTCGTCGAGCGAAGGTGTGATGCTGCCGAACATCCCATAGGTGTTGACCAGTTGCAGCGGATTGAAGCTGGCATTCATCATCTGCTGGCTGGACGCCATGTTGCGCACCACCGGGATGCTCATCAGCCCCACCATCACCGCGAGCGCGATCATGACGAATTGCCGCGCGCGGCCGGCCGGCGCGAATTCCGGAGGCCGCACCCGTACGAGGCGTTGAAGCAGCCGTCCGTCGATCATGGGAACGGCCAGCACAATGGTGAATAGGTTCAGAAACGAGAGGTTGCCTCCCAGCATCAGGAGCAACTGAAACAGGATGGTCAGCCCGCCCGCGATGCTGGCAATCGGCTGCGGCAGAAAGTAGCAAAATGGAACCACCAGTTCCGTGAAATGGTTGAACAGCACTCCGCCGTGATGCATCCACGGCGGCATCCAGTGGAAGTACCAGCTCAACGGATTCGGCATGGGCTGGCTCTCGTAGAACTCGTCGAGGCAGGTGAGCGCCTTCCAGCACGGGTCGCCGCGCATCTTGATGAGGCCGGCGCCGAACATCACGCGAAACTGCATCCACCGCAGCAGCCAGATTACGATGGGGCCGGGTTCCGTCCGGAGCGGTCCCAGGAAGACCGCCAGGAAACCGGCCTCCAGCAGCATCGATTCCCACCCGAAGGCGTAAAACGTTTGCCCCACATTCACGAATGAGAGGTAAATCGCCCAGAGCAGCCCCCAGACCGTTGCCGAGAGCCACCACCCATATCGTTCGGACACCCCCAGCAGGGCCGCGCACGACAGTGCCAGCCCCAGCCAGCCGAACAGCGTGAACGCCAGATCGGTGTGCCAGAGGAAAAACAGACTGGGCGCCTGGATGAAATCCACGTGCTTGACAAAGAACGGGACCGGCAACAGTCCATGCTCCCCCAGCAGCGGCCCGAACTGGTTGAGCGTCACCAGAAAGGCGATCGCGTACACCAGCGCCAGTCCCCTTTGGAAGACCAGCCGTACCGTCCAGTAGTTCATGCTCACAACAATAGCGCCGCCCGGCGTTGTGGCGCACGCACTCGTGCGTGCCGCGTCGCGACTCGTCGCGATGCCGGGCGGGCGGCGCACGCGGCACGCACGAGTGCGTGCGCCACATGGATCGTCACCCCTGTTAGAAATGCGGGGCGGGTCACTGCGATTCTCCGGGATCTCCATTTCCGCGGCCGCCTCGTCCGCCCGGCACAGGAGTTTCCGTCTTGGTGGGCGCCAGTTCCTGCAGCTTCCGGTCGGTGAGCAGTTTATTGACGGACGGCAGATCGGTCTTCAATGTCTGATCCAGCTTGGACTGTTCTTCGTTCAGCCGCTTGGTGAGCAGGTCGAAGACCTCATACGATGCGGCCGTGGGTTTGCCGTCGCCATGCTGCACGCTGGAGCCCAGCGCGGCGATCTTGTTGTTCAGCTTGATGGGGAAGTTGAGGGGATCCTGTCCGCTCTGGTTGCGCACCTGGTAGACGTCTTCCTCAATGGCGCTGAGCTTCTCGCGGAAGCGGTCGAACGCGGTCTTGAGCTCGGCGTCGGAATTCTGCTTCAGCCGCTCATCCATCTGGCGTTTGAATTCGCGGACCATGATGACGATCTCGTCGGCCTGCGTGATTTCGTCCCGGATCTTCATGGCGAGCGTAAACTGCGCGGTGAGATCGGCGATGGTGACGGTGTCGAGGCGCGGATCCTTTTCCACCTGGAAACGCTGCGAGATGGTCTTGCCATTGGCGGTGAGGCGGACTTCATAGGTACCCGGAACGGCAATGGGACCGCTGGTGTTGCCGCTCCACAGAACCATGCCCTGAAAGGTCTTGGCGCCCTCGTAGTGCATGTCCCAGGTGAAGCGGTTCAGCCCTGCGCGGTCGGGCGCCGGTGCGTTACCGCCGCGTCCGCGTCCCCCACCACCAAAGCCGCCGGCATCGTCGGGCGCAGCGGCGTCATCCGGGGCCGTGGCATTGGCATTAGCGCCGCGTCCACCACGTCCTCCGCGTCCTCCGCCCTGGTTCGGCGTCCCAGTGAACGAGTGGACCAGTTGCCCCTTGGTATCGTAGATGTCGATCTGGACTTTGTCGGAGGGTTTCGCCAGGTAGTAATCGATGCGCGCCTGCCCCAGGTTGTGCTGGGCTGCGGGCGGCTGGAACAGGTGCATGTCCTGACTCACGATAGCGGGAGTGATCTGGCGCAGGGGCGTGATGTCGTCCATTACATAGAACGAGCGGCCATGGGTGGCGATCACCACGTCATTGCCCTCGATCAGCAGGTCGGACACCTGGGTATCGGGCAGGTTCTGGCGGATGGATTGCCATTCGCCGCCGTCGTCGAAAGAAATATAGATGCCGTGCTCGGTCCCTGCGAAGAGCAGGCCGGGCTTCTTGGGATCTTCGCGGACGGCATGCACGAAATCGTCATCGGGAATTCCGTTGACGATCTTGGTCCAGGTCTTGCCGTAGTCGGCGGTCTTGAAGATGTAAGGCTTGCGGTCGTCGTTCTGGTAATTCTTTACCGCGACATAAGCGCCCGCGGGATTGTTGGGCGAAGCGTCGATCAGACTGACGCGGCCGAAATCGGGCGTTCCGGGAGGCGTGATTTTGGCCCAGGTCTTGCCGCCATCCCGCGTGATGGAGACCACCCCATCGTCGGAGCCGGTCCAGATGGTGTTCACGTCTTTGCGGGATGGCGCAATGGTGTAGATGGTGCCGTAAATCTCGGGACCGTTCTGATCGTGGGTAATGGGACCGCCCGAATCGCCGAGCGTTTTCGGATCGTTGCGCGTGAGGTCGGGGCTGATCTTCTGCCAGGTATGGCCTTCGTCGATGGTCTTCCACAGGTGCTGCGACGAGGTGTAGAGAATGTCCGGATTCACGGGCGAAAAGACGATCGGATACGTCCATTGCCAGCGTTCGGGAAGGGATCCGGCATTTTCGCCCGAGAAGAACAGCGGGTAGACCTGAACGTCCCTGGAATAATTGGTGCGGCGGTCGAGACGGGTGAGCAAAGCGCCCTGGCTGCCGGCATAGAAAATGTTGGGGTTCTTCGGGTCGGTCGCGATGTACCCGCTCTCGCCGCCGCCTGCGCCATAGGTCGGGCCGCCGCCGCGTCCCCCACGGCCGCCACCTCCGCCGCTCTGAACGCAGATCGTCGAGCTGTCCTGCTGCGCGCCGCAAACGTGGTAGGGCACGTCCTTCGTAACCGCGACGTGGTAGATCTGCGCGGTCGGGAACTCCAAGCCGGTCCACGTCTGCCCGCCATTGACCGAAACGGTGCCCCCGCCATCGTTGCTTTCGATCATGCGCAAGGGATTGGCCGGGTCGATCCACAGGTCGTGGTTATCGCCGTGCGGCGGACGGAGTTGCCGGAACGTCTTGCCGCCGTCGGTGGATTTGTGAAACCCGACGTTGAGCACGTAGACGGTGTCTTTGGTCTTCGGGTCGGCATAAACACGGGTGTAGTAGAAGGCGCGCTGCCGAAGATCGCGGCTGTCGCTGATGCGCGTCCAGGTGGCGCCCGCGTCGTCGGAACTGTAGAGACCGCCGTCCTGGTTCTCGACCAGGGCATAGACTCGGTTCGAATCGGCGCCGGAAACGGAGATGCCGATCTTGCCATCGATCCCCGATGGCAGGCCGGGGTTCCGGGTGATCTCGGTCCAATGCTCGCCGCCGTCCGTGGATTTGTGGAGGCCGGTTCGCGCGCCGCCGCTCGATAGACTCCAGGGCGTGCGATAGACGTCCCAGATGGCGGCGTAGAGGACGTCGGGATTGTGCGGGTCCATCACCAGGTCGACGGCGCCCGCCTGGTCGTCTTTATAGAGGATCCGCTGCCAGTTCTGGCCGCCGTCTTTGCTCCGGAAAACGCCGCGTTCGGTGTTGTGCGCGTAGGGGTGGCCGAGAGCGGACACATAGACAATGTCGGGGTTGGTGGGATGAATGCGGATGCGGGAGATAGCCTGGGTGTCGGCCAGGCCCATGTATTTCCAGGTACGGCCCGCGTCGGTGGACTTGTACACGCCATCGCCCTGCATGATGTTGCCGCGCAGTTCCGTCTCGCCCATGCCGATATAAACGACATCGGGATTCGACTCGGAGACCGCGACCGCGCCCACGCTCGAACTCTTGAGCTGTCCGTCGGTGACGGGACGCCAGGTGACGCCGCCGTCGGTGGTCTTCCAGAGGCCGCCGCCGGTCGCGCCGAAGTAGTATTCGAACGGCCGCGCGGAACTGCCCGCGCACGTTATGGAACGGCCTCCGCGATTGGGTCCGATGCTCCGCCATTGCAGGGCGCTGAAGAGCGAGGGATCGTAGGTGGCAGCCGCCAACAGGAAAACGGCAGCCGGAAGCAGGAGAACGGCACGGAGGTGTTTCATCGCGTCATTATATATTGGGCTTCTCATCCGAGCCAGAAGCCGCGAAAACCCGGCGACTGACGACTCGGTCCCAAGGCGGAACGAATCCGGAACAAATAGGGTCCGGCCGGGAGTGTTACTTAAGTCACGGCCGTTTACGTGAGAAGATACCGGTGGTGAGACACTTCAGGTTTCTCGTCGCCGCTCTTGCCGCGCTGGCGGTCTCCTGCCGCTCCGGGCCTCCAGCGGATTCCTATGTGCCCGCCGATACTCGACTCGTGGCGGGATTCGACGCTGTCGAACTCCGCGCATCGCCGCTACGCGAGACGTTTCCTCCGGTCGCGCTGTTTCTGGACACCTTCCGCGAGGCCGCGCACCTCACGGTGGCATTCAGCGGCAACGATTTTCTGGCCATCGCGCGCGGACGCTTTCGCACCGCACCGGCTGGCTGGACGCTGGTTGAGCCCGGGGTCGCACTCTCCGGCCCCCCGCAGAAACGCCCGTCGGGCGGCCCGCCCCGGTTTCTCTCCAAGGCCGCTTCGGTCATCGCCGGAAAGCCCATCTGGATCGTCGCGCAGGGCGGAATCACGCTGCCGCTGACAGGGAATGCCGCCAACGTCAACCGCCTGCTGCGCGATTCGGAATTCGGTGCGGTAACGGCGACGCTCGGGTCCCAAATGGAGATCGAGTTCACCGCGGTGGGTCGCACTCCCGAGGCTGGCCGCGACGTGGAGGAAACCCTCCGCGCCGTTCTGGCGATGATCGGGATGGCCGAAAAGCGCGGTTCCGACGTCGCCGCGCTGCTCAGTTCCGTCGAGATCCACCGCCAGGACCGCACCGTCCGCGCCACCGTTTCGGCCAACGCCGAGACCGTCGGCAAACTGCTGGAGCCGCTCACCCGATAGGTCAATCCAGCTTTTTCCGGAACCGCATCGTACTCAGACCCTAGCTAGCGCGATCAGTCCATAGACGTGAGCCACTGCAGGCGAAGCCGCTCAGCATGAAGGCCGGAGTGTTGAAGAAGAAGCTCATCATCATGGCCTGTTGCTGCGTCTGTGAGATAGTTGAGAGGAACAAGCCCGCACCCAGCGCCGTCATGATAAACGCCGCCGAACACAGCAATAGCAGCAGCGGACTGCCGCGAAGCGGAATGTGAACACCAGCAACGCGACGCCCGCGATCGGCTGCCGTGTCTTGATGGCCGCGGTCACCTGAAGATTTGCGACCTCCGAGGATGACCAGTTCGTAGAAGCCTTCATGAACTCTACCCGCAGGCTGGGTCTTCCCGAGTGGCTGATTCCGATCGGAAGCTGCTTATTTATCTTTGTATTGGGGCTTTTGGCGTACTTCGAAGCGGATATACGCTGGTTGCACTTTTTTCAGGCGTGGATGTATCTGGCGACGATCCTGCTGGCGCTTCGCCGAAACCGCTGGGGATACTTCATCGGCATTTCCGCCGCAGGGCGGTGGGACTATACCAACATCTTCGTGTCCACCTTCTTCGTCAGCGGCCTCCGTTGGCTGTCGGCGTGGATGCATACCGGGCACCTGAAGCGGGTCGACCAGATCATTGCGGTCCCAGCCTGGACGGCGAACTTCCCTGGTAGGCATTCCATAGAGACGAGGCGCGATGGACGGGCAGACGACAGAACCGGCGGATTTCGCAAGTCTCTACCGGCGGGCGTTCGCGGAATACGGAACACGGGCTCTCTGGAATAAGCGTTTGTTTGCGGAACCGACTCCGGAGGATGCGCTGGTGGCGCGGGCGTTGCGCATTGAGGGCGACCGCGAAGCCCGGTCTCTCGCGGAACAGATTGAGCAGGCCTGCCGGGCCGCTCTCTAATATTCAAATTGAAGTTCTCCGCCTGCTCGCCTCACACCGCGACCCGGAAAGTTATGTGGCGGGCGCAACCCCCTTAAACTGGGACGCGGCTCTGTAACGTGCTGAATCTACAGAGCCGCGCACGGAAGCAGCGGTGCTTTGAGACAATTGCCATAACCGTTTCCGCACCGGCCGCGGCAGGCAGCTCAATTGAGGACATCGTGCGGCGATCGAATCGCGGCGGTAAACTAGGTGGAGGAGTCCGGTATTGAAATTCGGCAACAGCAAGAACCCAAGAAAGCAATTTGGGGCGGGCCGCGGCCCAACCGTAGCCCCACCTCGCGATTATGCGCCAACCCGTAGTCGACGAAAGCCGCCCTTTCACGCGGAAATTGAGGCCGCGAGCAATTTACCGGACGATTCTCCGGAGTTCCGCGCTTTTGTGCTGGATGTCGTGGGCGTGCCCGAGGGAATGGCCGCCAGCGTGGCCGCCGCTATCCGCCAGCAGAAATGGAAAATTTCGCCGAACCCGCTAGCGTCGATTCGAACGGCCGCACACCAGGAAGCTCGAAAGACGCTACTCTCTGAGCCAATATGAGCAAAACATATAGTGAGATGACCGCAGCCGAGAGGCTCGCGGACCGTATCGCAAAGAACCGCGAAATCGAGCGGCGCGTCAAGGAGAGTCAGAGTGGCGCGAGTACGCCGGTTGAGGTGGGCCGCAGGCAGAAAGCCGTAGGGGACGCTCTTACGGAGTTCCAACGCATTAAGAAGGAACGCGGTATCGATGCCGCGTCCGATTTCGTGCGCGACAAGATCAAGTAGGTCTCGAGAGGACGCCACGCCTTCCCGCGATAGACGGCGCACGGGGTTGAGTCGGCGCCACTTTCCGAGTGGCCGGCCGATGCACAATTCGTGCATCCGGAGATCGCCGTTCCGTCGAAAGAGCGAGTATCGGGAGCGCCTGCAGGCCCGAAGAGGAGTTCAGTCCTGGGCTACCCACGGGGAGGCCGAACGGGACCAATGAGGAGCGGGGAATTCCATGGGTGCTTCAGAAAACCCGATCGAGGCCGCAAAGCAGGGCGACCTGGAACGGGTCAAGGGAATTCTTGAAGCAGATGACAGGCTCGCCGACGGAAGAGACGAATCAGGCGCCACGCCACTCCAATATGCGGCGATTTAACGGCTATCGCCAGATCGTGCAACTGTTGCTTGAACGAGGCGCTCCTTCACTCCGTCACGCGAGGGACAGAGAAGGAACACCGTTTCAGAAGCTTGCCCGAGAATCCGGAAGCCGAGAGATTACGGCGCTATTCGGATTGGAAGACGTTCCCTGAAAAACCTGCACGCCCCGATCTCTTTTCTCCGGTATGAGGGGTACCAGCCCATATCCGGAGATATGGGCGCCCTCATCCCAAATTGTTCTGGCGCTCCTCTACGCGTGCGGTGTAGCCTATTCTCCGTGTACGGGGTGAACGCCATGTCAGAAAATTCCCTGCGGACGATCTTGGTGGTCGACGATGAGCCGAAGGTTCGACGGCTCGTTGTCCGTGCCTTGGCCGGAGCCGGATACGCCGTCCAGGAGGCCCGCAACGGGGTCGAAGGTGTGGCCCTTTTCGAAATGCACAAGGATGCGATCGGCCTCGCGATCCTGGACCTCGTGATGCCCGGCCATGGCGGCCTCGACGTGGCCAACGAACTGACGGCGATCCGTCCGGACCTGAGGATTCTCTACATCTCCGGGTACGCGGACAGTGTCGTGGCCCATAGCATCCGGCGTGAGGCGCCCTCGCTGATGATAGGGAAGCCGTTTTCTCCGAACACTCTGGTAGAACGTGTACGGGAACTGCTCGCCCTCGGGGATACTCAGACTCCAGCCATGGGACATCCCTAGGCAATCGGCGCCGGATGCTATCGCACGTATGATGGCGAGTCGAACTGGCGGCGCGCCTCGTCATGCGGGCCTGGAAGAAAGCGCCTGTCGCGGGGCTGGCGGTCAACCCGCCCGGAATCCGCTGCGCGTTCCCGGAGCGCGGTACTCCATTTTGATTGCGAGTTCCTTATCGACATCTTCGACCGTGAGTAGAATAGCTGGCCTGGATCAAGTACTTAGGCATTGACAGACCCTCCTATCCCGTGCAAAAGTAATACCGAAACCCAGGTTCCGTCATGGTGTTTCGGGATAATTCTCGAACCCTGTGGCAAGATGATAGAGAGCAGTTTCGATAAGAACGACAAATCTCCCATGCCGACCAAACTCACGAACGATATCCTCAGCGCCGCTATCGAAGGCTTCGAGGCGCAGAAGGCACGCATAGACGATCAGATCCGTGAACTTCGAACTATGCTGTCCGGCGGACCCGCCGACACCGGTGCGCCGCAAGCGCCCACCGGGAAGCGCAAGAAATTCAGCGCTGCCGCTCGAACACGAATGAAGGAAGCCCAACAGCTCCGATGGGCCAAGGTTAGGGGCGAAGCTGAACCCCCAGCACAGGCCGCCGCGAAACCTGCAAAGGCCAAACGAAAACTGAGTGCGGCTGGCAGAAAAGCTATTCAGGAAGCGTTGCGGCGGCGGTGGGCGCTGAAAAGGGCCGAAAGCGCAAAGACCGCCACGAAGAAAGCCGCCCCATCGAAAGCGGTGAAAAAGGCTGCGCGCGTGAAGAAAGCTACAGCGAAGAAGGCGGCGGCCGCTGCCCCAGGCACGACGGCAACTGCCGCTCAGTAGCCGCGGACAGGGGAGGAGCAGCGGCGGTCTCCGCGCAGCGCCTGCCCTTTTCGAGCCATTTCATAGCCTTGTTGTTATCGCCTGGAACAGTCGATTCGCCCGGCAGGCGCCCGCAAACTGCTTCAGCAGCGGCTGCGCTTCGGCGGATCCGCCGGACGCCTCATAGGACCTGAGTAGCTTCTCCAGCCGCCGCGATTTGGATCTCACGCAAGAACGCGGCGAACCAGCGCAGGTAGAATGTGATCAGATGAAGCACCTGAGTATCGCTGCGTTGATTCATCTGGTCGAGCGCCATGGATACGCACTCCTGTTCTGCTGGGTACTAGCTGAGCAGGCGGCGCTGCCCATTCCTTCGATCCCATTGCTGGTTGTGGTAGGGGCGCTGATCCGCGCGGGGAAACTGCATCTGGCGGCAGCCATGGCGTGCTGTCTCGCCGGCGCTCTCGCCGCGGATATTATGTGGTTTCATTTGGGCCGCGTGCGCGGTAAGCGTGTGTTGCGATTCATCTGCCGCATTTCGCTCGAACCCGATTCATGCGTGAGACGAACGGAAAACGCCTTCCTCAAATACGGCGTAAACACGCTTCTGGTCGCCAAGTTCGTACCGGGACTGAATACAGTCGCGGCTCCTTTAGCTGGCGATTCGGGAGTGGCTGTCACTCGCTTCCTTGCAATCGACAGCTTGGGAATCGTAGTGTGGAGCGGCGCGTACATGGGAGTCGGCTATGTCTTCAGCGACCAGATAGAGGATGCCCTTGGCTATGTTCAACATCTGGGCTCGGGGGTCCTGATCCTGGCAGTTGGCCTGGCCGCGGCGTGGATCCTCCGGAAGTTCATCCAGAGACGGCGATTCCTGAAGAAGCTCGAAGTGGCCCGCATTACGCCCGAGGAATTGCGGATTCGCATGGATGCAGGTGAAGATCTTTATATTGTCGATTTGCGCACTGCGCTGGATAACGATTCGCCCTCGGTACCCGGAGCGATCCGCCTTTCCACCGAGGACCTGACCGGCAACTCGACGCAGATTCCTCGCGACCGGGAGATCATTCTGTTTTGCAGTTGACCAAACGAAGCTTCCAGCGCCCGTGCGGCGCTGCTCCTCAAATCCCATGGCATCACCCAGGTGCGTCCTCTGCGGGGTGGCGCCGAGGCGTGGGATAAAATGATGCAACTGCGCGGTTGACGCCTTCATCTACAGTGTGGGCAAACACGATACAGTGGTCGAACGAGGCTGGGTGGAATGAAAAAACCGTACATCATCGCCATTGACGACGACCTCTCGGTGCTGCGCGCGGTGGAACGCGATCTAAAAGCGAAATTCGCCTTGCACTACCGCATCCTGGCCGCCGATTCGCCGCAAAAGGCTATGGGTATCGTCCGTCAGCTCACCTCGCGGGGCGATCAGGTCGCGCTCTTTCTGGTGGATCAGCGCATGCCTTTCATGAGCGGCACCGAGTTCCTTCAGGAAGCGATCGCCCTGCAACCGGACGCCCGCCGCGTCTTGCTGACCGCGTATGCCGATTCCGCCGCCGCAATCGACGCCATCAACAAGGTCAAACTCAATCACTACCTGATGAAGCCCTGGGAACCACCCGAGCAACACCTCTATCCGGTTCTGGCGGACCAATTGGAAGACTGGCAGGCCGGCAATCGCGAGACGTTTGACGGTGTTTACGTCGTGGGTACCCGCTGGGCTCCGGAAACGCACCGCCTCAAGGATTTTCTCGCCAAGAGCCAGATGCCTTACCGCTGGATTGAGCCCGAAGGAATTACCGATACCCGGGTGTTGGCGGCCCTCGGCGACAAACTGCCGGCGCTGCCCGTCGTCATCCTGGCGGACGGCTCCGTATTGGAACGGCCCGAGCTTTCGCAGATGGCCGATAAACTTGGCCTTGCCATGGTTCCCAGCCTGCGCTTTTACGATGTCATCGTAATCGGAGCCGGCCCGGCTGGACTTGCGTGCGCTCTCTACTGCAGCACAGAAGGGCTCAAGACGGTTCTTCTCGAACGCGAAGCCGCCGGAGGCCAGGCCGGTCTCAGTTCGCGCATCGAGAATTACCTCGGATTTCCCTCCGGCCTCAGCGGCGCCGATCTCGCGCGGCGAGGAGTGGCTCAAGTGCGCCGCTTCGGGACCGAAGTGCTCGCGCCAGCCGATGCGGTGGGTCTGGTGGTAGACGGCGAGTATCGAATCGTCAAGTTGTCGAATGGGCAGGAACTCGCGGCGCACAGCGTCGTGATTGCGGCCGGAGTCCAGTGGCGCCGTCTGGACATTCCCGGCATGGACCGGCTCACCGGGGCGGGCATCTACTACGGCGCGGCCATCACGGAAGCTTCTTCCTGCAAGGACGAAGATGTGTACATCGTCGGCGGCGCAAATTCGGCCGGGCAGGCAGCCGTGTATTTCTCCGAGGTGGCGCGATCCATCACGATGATCGTGCGCGGCGACTCGTTGTCGAAATCCATGTCTCACTACCTGGTGGAGCGGATCGAGACCATACCCAACATTTCGGTAATCCCCAATGCGGAGGTGGTCGAGGTAAGTGGCCGGGATCGCCTGGAAGAGATCATCGTGCGCCACCACGACACGCAAATCACCGAGAAACTTCCCGCGGCCGCGCTCTTTGTTTTTATCGGCGCCGAACCGCATACGGAGTGGCTGGATGGCGTGGTCTGCCGTGACGGCAAGGGCTTTCTGGTGACGGGCGCGAATCTGCTGCAGAACGAAAAACGGCCTGCTGGCTGGAATCTCGATCGCGATCCTTACCTGCTGGAAACCAACGTGCCTGGAGTCTTTGCCGTCGGCGACGTGCGCGATGGAGCGGTCCGCCGGGTTGCGAATAGCGTTGGCGAAGGCTCCATCGTGCTCTATTTTATCCGTCAGTACATGCGAAACCGATAGGGGGAAATTCCATGCTGGAACCTGCTCAACGGGTGACGGCGGCCGAACTGCTGCTGTTCCCGCTTTTTGCCGACGAGGATCCGGAGGCCATTGAATGGATCGCCAGTCAGATGACGGTTCGCAGCATCGAGCCCGGCGACGTGCTCGCGCGGGAGGGTGAGCCCATAACCGAATTTCAGGTCATCCTGGAAGGCGAGATTCAGTTTCGGAGGGATGCGGACCCATCGGCAAGCGTCATCGTAGCCTCAGCCGGGCAAGCCATAGGAGTTCTTCCCTTCTCCAGGCTCAAAACCTCGATCGGGCGGGTGTGGGCCGTCCGGTTCTCTCGCATAGCCGCCATGGACGCTTCGCATCTCCACGAGTTGGTATCCCGCGCGCCGACCCTGGCGCAACGCCTGGTATCGCAAATGACGGACCGCACCCGCGAAGCTACGCGCGCCACGGAGCGTTCCAATCGGCTTCTAGCACTGGGCAAACTCGCCGCCGGTCTGGCGCATGAACTCAATAACCCCGCTTCGGCCGCTGTCCGTTCCTCCGCCCGCCTTCGCGAGGTGATCAACGAACGGCGGAAAAGCGCCCTCGCCCTGCGAAGCGAAAAGACCTCCGAACCCGCCCTTCAAATCATGACCGACCTTTCCCAGAGAGTCGCGGAATGCGTTTCGACACCGGGCGCAAGGCACGAACTGGAACGCGCCGACCTGGAAGGCGATCTCTCCGACTGGCTTGAGGCGACAGGCGTACCGGGCGAGTTCGCGTCCGCGCTGGTGGATGCCGGAATCACCCGGGACGATATCGCTCCCCTGGTTCCTCTGGTCACCACCAAAGTGCTTATTCTCGGACTCCGCCTCCTGGTGGCTGACCATGAGATTCTCTGCCTTGCGCGCGAGTTGGAGGAGGCCTCGCGCCGCATGTCCGATCTGGTCCAGTCCATCAAATCGTATTCCTACATGGACCAGAGTCCGGTCGCCGAAGTCGCCGTGGAAGAGGGAATCGATGTGACTCTACGTATGTTTCAGCACCAACTGAAGCATGGCGTCCAGGTTTCGCGCGAGTTCGCGAACCTGCCACGGATCCGGGCAAACGGCAGCGCGCTGAACCAGATCTGGACCAACCTGATAGACAATGCCTTGGACGCGATGGAGGGTCTGGCTCCCGACCAACCCAGGGTGCTGCTTGTAAGGACCTGCGCGGAACCCGACGGGATCTTGGTCGAGATCGGCGATAGTGGTCCCGGCATTCCGCCGGAAGTGCAGAGCCGCATCTTCGATCCATTTTTCACCACCAAACCGGTCGGCGAAGGCACTGGGCTGGGGCTCGACATTGTGCAACGGATCGTGCGCAACCACAAGGGGTCCATACGGGTGGAGTCGAAGCCGGGGCGAACCGTGTTTCAAGTCCGTTTGCCCTGGTAATTCCGGCAGACAATCATGTGAAGGGATGTAGACTATTCTTGAATCCGTCCGGACCCTTCGGCACTCTATTGTGACAGGGTGAATCCAATGATCGTTGAGGAGGCGGATACGGTCCACCGGCTTGCCTGTCTGGAAGTGCGCGGGGGGAATCATCTGGCGGCGTATTCGGCGGAGTTGCCGGGGCTGGCTGGCTGGATTTCCTGCCATCCGCTGCAACCGTCTCCACGGGGTGGAGACGTCTATTACATGTCTGCTTGCAGTCAAGGAGTGATGGCGCGGGTGGTGCTCGCGGATGTAGCCGGCCATGGGGAAGTGGTCAGCGTTGCGGCCGGCCGTCTGCGCGATGCGCTACGGCAGCACGTGGAGCAATGGGACCAATCCACCTTGATCCGGCAGTTGAACGACAACTTTTTAAATGCCGCGGAAAGACCCCAGTTTGCCACGGCTTTCGTGGCCAGCTTCTATTCCGATTCCGGGGAGCTGCTATTTACGAATGCCGGCCATGTGCCTCCGTTGTGGTATCGCGCCGCCGCTCGGGAATGGAGCCTTTTGCTGGATTCAACCCCGCTCAGCAAAGAGATAGTCGACCTTCCCCTGGGGCTCATTGCGGGCACCTCCTATAGCCAGACGGCGATACAGATGGAACCTGGAGATCTGCTGCTGCTTTATACCGACGGCGTCAGTGAGGCTTACGATGAATCCGGCACGCAATTGGGGCTGGAGCGTTTGCTCTCCATCGCCCGGAATCTGCCTACGGATTCCGCGATAGCAGCGGGCAAGGGGCTGCTGGCGGCAGTGGCCCGGTTTCGCGGTGCGGCGCCCACCGCGGACGATGAAACCGTATTGGCCCTGCAGCGGCATTCAGCCTGGATGTGACGATGAGCGATGCGATCGGGGGCGAAAATCCGCGCCGCTTGCAAATCAAGTTCTCAGTGCCGAGCGATCCGCGATATTTGTGCGTGGTGCGCGGCGCCATCGGTTCTCTGGCCGCGGTGATCGGCTGGGATGAACCCGAATGCCGTGCGATCGCCCTGGCGGTGGACGAGGCTCTCACCAACGTCATCCGGCACGCCTATCACAACCGTACCGATGCTTTGATGGAGTTGGAATGCCGGGAGAGTGCGGACGGGCTGGAGATTACGTTGTTGGACAACGGCGATGCGCCGGACAGGTCAAAAATATGTGCACGCGAAATTGGCTGCGATCAGCCGGGCGGTCTGGGAACTCATATCATCAAGAAGGTGATGGACAAGGTTTCCTACGAGGAATCGCCGGAGGGAAATCGCTTTGTGGCGAGCAAGCGGTTGAGGAAGAGCTCGTGAAGATTTCCGTCCGCGATGTGGGAGCGGCGAAGGTGGTGGAAGTAGACGGAGAGGTGGATCTCGGCACGTCTCCGGACCTGCGGCGGATTCTTTTCGAAGTGCTGCCTGCCGCGGAGATGCTGGCGCTCAACCTGGGAGCGATCCGGTACATCGACAGCTCCGGAATCGCCACCCTCATCGAAGTGCTGAAGCGCTCGCAGAATTTGAAGAAGCAGTTCGTGCTGTTCGGGCTGAGCCCCGCGGTGCAAGAAGTGTTTCGGCTCACCCATGTGATTCGGGTTTTTCAGGTTTTTGAAACCGAACGGGAGGCATTAGGGACAGCGTAATGCAGTGGGTGGCAGGCGTAGGCGCCGCAACCGGGCGAAGCATCGCGTACGTGGGCGGACTGGCCGAACTCTCCGCCAAATCGCTCCGCTTGCTGTTCCTTTCGCCTCTGAAGCGCAGACGAATGCTGCAGCGGGCAACTCATGAGGCGATGGCCGCCGGGGTTGGCGCCATCCCCATCGTCTCGTTGATCACCTTCTTTGTCGGGGTGATCATCGCTTTGCAGGGCGCCTATGAGCTGCAGAGGCTGGGAGCCATGCAGTTGGTATCGGGTCTGGTGGCAATCGCCATCACCAGGGAACTGGGGCCCCTGATCACGGCGATCGTCGTAATTGGACGGTCCGGCTCGGCGTTTGCCGCCGAGATCGGGACCATGCGAGTGACCGAGGAACTGGATGCGCTGGAAACCATGGCGCTCGATCCGGTAGCCTTTCTGGTGACTCCCAAATTCCTGGCGATGGCGGTGATGTTGCCCTGCCTCGCCATCTGGGCGGACCTGATGGGGATTTTGGGCGGCAGCTTATTTGGAGTGTTCGGCGGCGGATACACCTTCGGCGGCTACCTGCTTGCGACACGCGACGCACTGCTGCTGCGCGACATCACCAGCGGCGTGATAAAGGCCTTGGTTTTCGGGATGGTGATCACCGCGGTGGGCTGCCACGAAGGCTTCACCACGGGATCCGGAGCCGAGGAGGTTGGCCGTTCCACCACGTCGGCCGTGGTAATCTCCATTCTGCTGGTCATCTTGATCGACCTGGTCTTTACGGCCCTGTTCTATTTGGCGCGGGGAGGAAACTAGAACGTATGCCGGCTTCCGACTCCCAGGATCCGATTATCCGGGCGAACGATCTGCGGGTGCGCTTTGTAGACCGGGAGGTTTTGCATGGCCTGACGTTCGATGTACGGCGCGGCGAGACGCTGGTGGTGATTGGCGGCTCAGGCTCGGGCAAGAGTACGATGCTTCGGACTCTGGTGGGCCTCGAGAAGCTTTCGTCGGGCCAGGTGCGGATCAAGGGAGTCGACATTTCCACGGCGGGCGCTCGCGAGATGGACGCCATCCGCAAGCGCATCGGCCTGGCTTTCCAGGGCGGCGCTTTGATCGGCTCGCTATCCGTAGGCGGGAACATTGCGCTGCCGCTGCTGGAACATACTTCGCTCGAACCAAGCACCATTGAAGTCATGGTGCGGATCAAATTGGAACAGGTTGGCCTGAGCGGATTCGAGGACTACAGCCCCTCGCAGCTCAGCGGAGGCATGAGGAAACGCGCAGCCTTCGCCCGGGCCATGGCGCTCGATCCCGAAATCCTGTTCTTCGACGAGCCTTCCGCGGGTCTGGACCCCATAACCGCGGCCGGGATCGACGATCTGATCCTGAGCCTGAAAAAGGCCTACGGGCTCACAATGGTTGTGGTGACGCACGAACTGGCGAGCGCGTTCCTGATTGCCGACCGGATCGTTCTTATCGATCGTGGCAATATTGCGGCAATGGGTCCGGTGGACGAAGTGAGGAACAGCCAGCACCCCAGGGTCCGGCAATTTCTAGACCGTATTGCGGATTCCACGCAGGACGACGAGGTAGACCACCTGCGAATCTACACGGAAGGGATCAGGTAAAACCATGGAATCGGTGCGCGAGCGAACTCTGGTAGGGCTGTTTGTCCTGATCGCGGGAGGCCTGCTGCTGGGGACGATGGTTGTGATTTCGGGCGGGCTCGGAGGCGCCACCGTGCCGCATCGAGCCTACTTCAAATTCGCGGGTGGAGTGCAGCCGGGCGCGCCGGTGCGGTACGGCGGCCTGATGGTGGGCAAGGTGCAGAGGGTCCGTGTGGACCCCGGGAACTCAACGCGAATCGAAATCGACATTACGGTAAATCGGGACGCGCCCGTAAAGACCGACAGCGTAGCCAAGATATCGACTCTGGGCCCGTTGACCGACAACTACATCGAGATCTCCACGGGCACCGAACACGCCGCCCTTGCAGAGCCCGGTTCCGCGTTGCTATCGGCGGAGGCCTTCGGTCTGCCTCAGTTGGGAGACGCCGCCCAAGCCATCATGCCCGACGTGCAGACGGCGCTGCAAAAACTGAACCGGAACCTGGACGGCCTGCAGATCACGCTGTCGCGGGCCAACGATCTGCTCAACGACCACAACCGCGCGGACATCGCCGGGTCGTTGAATAGTATCGAACACATGATTGACGAGGTTCGGCCGAAGGCGAACGAATCGTTGGACAGCCTCAATGGCATGCTGACGGAAACACGCCCCAAGGTTGCGGCCAGCCTCGGCAACGTGCAGGAGTTGACGGCTCGTCTCGGCCCACTACTGGATTCCCTCAATACCACCACTGCTCGCGCCAACGAGACTCTGGTACACGTGGATTCCGCGCTGATGGAAAACCGGCCGGACATTCGGGCCGTGGTGACCGGCTTGCGGGATACCCTGGCGAAGTCCACCGGATTGCTCACCGAATTGAACCAGACATTGGATCAAAATTCCGGCAACGTCGACGATTTACTGGATAACATTCGCATGACCACCGAGAATCTGCGGACGCTGACGGAAACCTTAATGCATTCTCCGGCTAGCCTGATTCGTGGTCTGAGGCCGCCGGATCGCAAACCGGGGGATGTTCGTAAATGAGAGATGGCACAAGCTTGATTCCTATCTTTCTGGCGATAGCCGGGTGCCTGGCGGGCGGCGGGTGCGTCTCGTCAATGCCGGTTCACTATTACACACTGGGACCGGCTGCGCCGCCGGCGAATCAGGGCGCCCCGGATGGTCTCATCCTTTTGGTGGGCGGCATTGCGACACCGGAAGCCTTGCAGGATGGCCGAATTCGGTATCGAACCGGTTCCAACGAGGCCGGTGCGTACGAATACCATCGCTGGACGGAACGGCCCGGGTCGATGGTCCGAAACGCCCTGATACGCGCGCTGCGGGGCTCCGGGAAGTATCGGCGGGTGATCGAATCCGGCAGTTCGACCGACGGCAATTACCTGTTGCGCGGTAAGCTCGACGAGTTCGACGAAGTGGATGACGCATCCATTCAGACAAAGATTTCGTTCCACGTAGAACTGGTGGACCGGAAGACCAACCAAAATGTCTGGGACCACATGGTGGAGCGGGAGGAACCTGTCAGTGGCAAGAGCCTGGTTGCCGTGGTGCAATCGCTCGACCGGAACCTGCAACACGTTGTGAACGAAACGGCGGCGGAGATCGACAAGTTCCTGGCGGCCCGGCGCTGATTGCCGACGCGAGCAATTAGCTGGATTTGGATTCGTCCGGCATCGACGTTCCGAAAATTGCAAACGACCCGCTAACTTGGGTGGTATGGTTGCCAATGTTAGGGTGCTGCCAAGAAAGTTGGCGTGGCCGTTTCAGTTTCCCCGCGGCAGACAGTCCAGGCGGGCTCCGTAAAACCCCGCTACGCCCTCTTGAGAAGCCCGGGCTTGCTCTGCGGCGCCGGCAACTACGTTTATCGAGTTTCCAGAAATAGTCCTACCAGGGGACCCTGCCGCTTCTGTCGGAGTAAGTGCCGCTGGCGTGGACATGGCGGAATGCCACTTGCGTGCCGCGCTCAAGGCGCCTTGTAACTCCCGTCGCTGAATCTATAAGTCACCGTCGAGGAGTAAGGCTGCACCGGCTTTCCCTCGCCGGCCTCCTTGGTTCCACTCGATCTGACACGAATGTCCGGATATTCCCGATTCTCCGCCGGAATGTATTCGAGCGTCGCCTTCCACCCGAAGGTCTGGTTCTTCGGCAATCCCGCGGCTGCGTTCGTTTCCGCGGTTTCGACTGACAGCACCTCTTGCAGTTTGTCCGACACCTCGCCAACCAGGGTCAGAGTGGTGGCCTCCAATCCCTGCGCCATGGAGTTCATTTCGAATGCGGCCACTGCCATGGAGGGCCCCAGTTGTTGGAGCCGTGCCTTGGGTGGTTGTCCGTTAGCGCCCAGGCTGACAATCCGTGCCTGATCGTACCCGGCTTCCCACCTGCCGTCCTTAGAGACGAAAATGACTCCGCCCGTCACCGGTGCGCACGCCCGGCAAGTGTAGTCGCGCGGGGAGACTGCAATCAGCACCAGCCTTCGCGCGGTCCCGCCGCGGTCGAAAGGCAGAATCGCATATGCGTGGCGTTCCAGTTGAGCGCCAACGGCGCCCTGACCGGAGGCCCCCTGGAAATCGCTGTCACTCGAATAGTGCCAGGCCGACGAAGCCGAGATGGCGATCTCGCGCGCCTTGGCGTCGTCCCAGTTTCCGCTGAACCCCCGCATGCCCTGGCCGCTCAAACCCGCGCACAGGACGCAAACCGCCAGCCCATGAATCCACAGCCGCCGGCGCGTCATGGAATTCGGCTCATCACATTGCCAACGTAGTTCGGATCGCCCGTGTTTTGCGGCCGGTCGGCGGCCGGAACCCGTTCCCAAACGATTGTTCCACGATTGGTCGCATTGAGCGTCACTACCAGATTTCCGGCGGCGTCCTGCGGAACCCGGAACTCGTGCAGGTTGTTTCCGAAGGCGTCGCGTCCCGCCCATCCGTTATAGCCGCGAATCGTATCCAGCTCCAGTTGGTCGGCGGTGAAATCCGGAAGTACGATGGTGGGCGGCGGAGTCTTGCCGGCCGTGAACTGCTGCACCAACTGCCGGAACCCACCCGAATTCCGCACTTGGGCCGGATACGCCCGAGCCGTGCTCCGCTTCCCGTTCATAATCTGGATGCCGTGGTTGATATTCGCCAGCCAGCTCCAACAATCGTCGTCCGATGGCGCGGGGTTCGTAATCTGCAACAACCCCACTCCCCCCAGCCGGTCGCCGCTAAACAATGGACAAAACGACAATCCCGTGTCGGACGCCGCGTCGAACTGCCGCCGCCCGCTTTCCTGCACCACCATCTTCTGCAGCGAAACCGTCCCGCATGCCCCATTCACGGCGGCTCGCGGCGGATTGGCGCCTCGAATCTTCAGACCCTTCGTATCCGTTCCATAACACTTCGCCGGCCCGTCCGCCGCTACTGAGATGGTCAGATCGCCGCCGCGCACTCGGGGGAAGTTGATGGTGCAGTTGCCGCCCACCGTGGTCAGCCGCAGCTCGTCGTTGATCTCGCGCGTCTTGCCATTCCTGCAATTCGAACATTGGAACTTGATCTTGATCACCCAGCTGAATCTCGTTGTGGCCGTCGGATCCGGCGTCATTCCGACGAATCTCGCTTGAGCCTGAATCACCGGCATCACTGGTCCGGTCGCCGCCGTCCCCGGGGCGATGTCGAAAACTGTGTTGTCGGCGGGAGATACGATTTCAATTCCTGCCATGCGCCTCCGTCTCCTCTATCGACAGCCTAAAGGGGAGGCGGGATCCTGTCAAGGCGAGGCGCGCGGAAACGGTACTACTTCCCGAACGATACCGATGATTCCGCCGTGAACTTGCGATCGTTGCGAAACTCAATGACGTTTCGCGTGCACGCGCCGCTTCCGCCCATGCAGCCATTCGTCTCGCCCTTGGCCGGCGACAGGTACGCTGTCTGGTCGATTTTCGCGAAGCCGTATTCCAGAATCGCCTCCGCCCGACGCCAAGTTGCAAATCGCAGTGGATACAGCCTGCCAAAAATCTTCATTGTTGCGCGGTAAGCTCGACGAGTTCGACGAAGTGGATGGCGCATCCATTCAGACAAAGATTTCGTTCCATGTAGAACTGGTGGACCGGAAGACCAACCAAAATGTCTGGGACCACATGGCGGAGCGGGAGGAACCTGTCAGCGGCAAGAGCGTGGTTGCCGTGGTGCAATCGCTCGACCGGAACCTGCAACAGGTTGTGAACGAAACGGCGGCGGAGATCGACAAGTTCCTGGCGGCCCGGCGCTGAGTGACGGCCGGGAGCAGCGTGTCCGGGAAGGCGCATCGTGGCATAATCGAGGAACCTGAGGAACTATGCATCGCACCGCCGTCTGTGTTCTCTTTGCCGCTCCGCTACTCGCGCAGGCGCCAGCCAGGATTCCACCCGACCTCCGGTTTGAAGTTGCCTCGCTCAAGCCCAGCGATGGAACGGGACAGGGCGGTGGAATCCGTCCGGCGCCAGGCGGCCAGCGGTATGAAGCCACGAACTGTCCGATCAAACTCATGATCCAGGTAGCCTTTCGGGTCAAGGCCGAGCAGATTGCCGGTGGGCCGGGATGGCTGGATACCGACCGCTTCGACCTGGAAGGCAAGGCGGAGAAGCAATCGAACGGCGACGAGCTCCATGTCATGCTGATGAACCTGCTGGTGGATCGGCTGCAATTGAAGTTTCACCACGAGAAAAAAGAGATGGCGATGTACGCCCTTACGGTGGATAAGAGCGGACCGAAATTGACGCCGCACGAAGCCGCGAACGCCGGCGACCCTTGGATCGAACAGGTTGCGGAGAAGTTTTTGCACATCAAGATGGTAGCGACGTGTGTTCCCATGGATTACTTTGCGTTTCGCTTGTCGCAGGCCATGGATCGGCCGGTGGTCGACCTGACGAATCTGCACGGCGGCTACGATTTCAATCTGGAGTTCACGCGAGAATTGCCGCCCGGATTTCCCGAGGGCGCCAAAATCAACGGGGAAGATCCCGATACGTCGGGCCCTACCGTCTTCGCCGCCGTGAAGCAGCAGTTGGGCCTGGACTTGAAAGCGCAAAAAGGTCCCGTGGAGGTAATCGTCATCGACCGCGCGGAGAAGCCGACCGGGAATTAGCTGCTCGCATTCCGCGTGCGGAAACGGCAATCACTGGCCGTTGCCGTGGATCGTGGTGTTTTGAGTCCAGTTACCGGGAAGCACGCCGTTGGGGTTGGCGTTCGGATCGTTGGTCTGAAACCACTGGTTCTGGCCGTTGGACCAGGTTTGCGAGTAGGAGCTTGAGACCTTCGCGGCGCCGGCCGGCCCGGCGACGGTCTGCTGGTCGAGCGCGTAGTCGACCCAGTCGGAGGCGGCGGTAGTGCGGGCGTTCATGGCGTTGTTTGCGTTGTTCATCGCGCCGCGGAACTGCGATTCCTGCTGAGCCATGAAGGCCTCGTGGTTTCGGTTCATGGTCTCCTGAACCTGCTCGAACTGGGTGCGGAGCATGGCGTTTTGCCGGGCTTCGGTTTCGCGTAGAGTTCCCATCCTGTTGGCGGCTTCTCTCTGCTGCCTCTGCATATAGGCTGCGAGCCACTGCGGGTCGTTCACCGTCTTGGTGAGGTCATGGGCGTCGACCACCGCAACCAGCGCGTCCAGTTTGCCCTTGGGCGCGCGCAGTACGTCGACGTGGGCGGAACAGCCGCCTCCGCTGAATTTGCCGATCTGGCCGGTGGTGCGGCACTCCACCCAGACGCGCAGGCGCTGCTCGATAACGAACGAGCCGTTGACCGTCTCGACGCGCAGCGCGGCGGCGTCGACCGTGTCGTGGACGCCGGAACCGTTCGCATTCATGTTGGCGGCGAAATGTTCCATGCGCTCGTGGTAGGCCGGCGCGATGCTCATGGAGCCGACCACGTGCACTCCGCCGGGGACCAGCTCGATGAAATGGTCGAGGAACTGGGCCGCAGTCAGGGTCTGCTGAAGCGGCAGGCAACCGGCGATGGTGTTCATCCGGATTTCGGGATGGAAGCTCCAGTTGAAGGCGGGCAGCAGTCGCATCTCCGTGAGGCCGTCGGCAGAGTAGGCGCGGAAGATCGGAAAAGAGATCGGGTTGCACTCGGGACCACGAACCACCGTGCCTTGGAACTTCCACCCGGCCGGGATGGTTACAGTGAAGGCCTTAATGCCTCCCAAGGAGGGATCCGCGATGGTCCCGGCGCCAAGAGCCTGCGGGGCGGCGGGCTGGACAAGGAAGGAGCAGCCGGCCAGGATCGGCGCGAAAGCGCAAGCCTTGCGGAGCGCATGGTGAAAGTTCATGGGAGATCCGGACATTTGTATTTCAGGGTTCTACTGTCATTAGCGCGATCGGCACGCGAAATGCCTCTGTCCATGCCGGGAAATTTTGGCCGGCCATGGCGGGAAGTTGGCGCAGTTTGCGTTTTACACGGGGGGGTATTTGCGCAATGACGATTAATGACGGAATCCGCAACCAGATTAGTAGAGATCCTTTTGTCATTGAGACCGTGGTCGACGAGGTGAATAGCCCGACCTATATCGATCCGTTTCATAAGCCGGGGGAGCCCAGGGAAAAGAAGAACCCGAATTACCACGGACGATACCACAAGGTCGCCAAGCCGCGCCGGGCCGGCAAGCCAATCCCACTCGTCGCCGTGCTCAACGTTGCCCATAAGACTGGCTCGCACCATCCCGCTCCGCACCCGCACCATGCGGGCAGTCCCAGGTTCACGCCGGGGCATCAGGACTGGATCGACAGGCTCCTCGACTGGATCGTAACGCACGGCAAAAGGTTAGGCCCCTGGGTACAGAAAGCGACCCGGTTGGTGGTTGAGATCGCTGTGGCGTTAGCCGGGGGTCTGAACAAGTTCGGCGGCGCAATCGGAGAAGTAATCGGCTTGGAGATTCAAGGAATGGGTATTCTGCTGGTTACTGTCACCAACGCGCTAGCGGACTTGATCCGGCGCATGCCGGGAGCGATCAACCAACTGGCGAACGGCGGGATGCACGCGATGGAGACGGCCGGCCATGCCATCCTGGACTTGCTGGGCCGCTTCATTCAGTGGCTGGACCGGCTGTCCACCATGCCGTGGGATCCGCCTGCGAAGTATAGGTAGACGTCAGTCATCGCCATCCGGCTAGAACCGCGCGCTGCCGCCCGGTGACGCCGGAAATCTCGCGAATGCGTACGGTCGTACGTTGCAGCCGGCAATCGTCATAGCCACTTTGCGGACTTCTCCCGCGTGCCGGAACTCGACGGAAATGCCATCGCCGATGTGCAGGCGGCCGAGCGCGGCGCGGAGCCCCGCGGGAGTGTCCACGGGTGTTCCTGGATGATTTCCGCATTCGGCGCCCAGGAAATACAATAAACTTTGTGATCGGTGACGTAACTGTGAATCCATTGAATCTGCGATCCTAGGTCATGAAGGACGCTCAGCGATTTCTTCGCCGCATCGCAAACCTGCTCAGGGGTCATGCCGCCCGCCCCCGGGATTTCACGCTCGACGACAAACTTAGGCATTTCGATTCGTTGTGACAGTTCAATTGAGGACGCTATCGTGAGATGGACCATGACGTTTCGGCCCCTCCTTCTGGCAGCGGCGGCTGCCCTGCTGATCTCTTGCGCCCGCCCGAAACTCGCCCTGGTTCCGGCAGCGCCCGCGGCCGCCGGGCGAGAGCAGGAGGCGGGCGGGCGCCATGAGGACTCGCCCGATGAAGCTGCCGAATTCTTCCGCCGGCAGCGCGTCTTGAATGACGGTTTACTGCCCGTGGAACGGTACCTCGAAGCGCGCCGCCGCGTGCGGGCTATGCCCCACTATACCGTGCGGAACGGACAGTTTCTCACAGCCGATTTGCCCGCGCCCGTGGCCGGCGGAGCGGACTTCGGCGCGTGGCAGGCGCTCGGTCCGGGCAATGTGGGCGGACGGACCCGCGGCTTCGTGGTAAATCCGCAGAACAGCCAGGTGATGTGGGCCGGCGGAGCCACCGGCGGCCTCTGGAAGACCACCAACGGCGGCCAGAGTTGGACGCCCCAATCCGACTTCCTGCCTTCCCTGGTGCTCAACTCGCTGGCCATCGATCCGGCAAACTTCGACGTATTATACGCCGGTACGGGCGAGCAGACGCAGAACTGGCGCGGCGCGGGGATCTTCCAGACCACCGATGGCGGCGTCACCTGGAACCAGCTTCCCGCCACCAATACGCCGGATTTCTATTTCGTAAATCGCATCGCGGTGAGCGCCGTCACGGGCGCGATCTATGCCGCCACTAACACCGGCCTGTGGACCAGCCCAGACGGCGGCGCCACGTGGACGATCTCGCTGAGCGCTCCCGATGGCGGCCCGAGCACCACCTCGCGCGGCGGCACGAACGCGGGCTGCTTCGACGTGGCGCTGCAGCCTGGCCAGACGATCGACATCGTTCTGGCCGTGTGCCATCCGCCTGGCGCGGCAACCTACGCCGTGTTTCAGAATCCGAACGCCCGCGGGCAAGGTGCGTGGACACAGGTGTTGACCGATCCGCTGATGTGGTACACCGTCTTGGCCTTCGCTCCTTCGCAACCCACTACGGTATATGCCCTGGCGGTGACCAACGACAAAACGGGTCCGTACGCCAAGGCTCTGCTGGCGGTGTACCGTTCGCAGAGCGGCGGGGCGGCTGGAACCTGGACGACGCAGACATCCAACCAGGATCCCAACCGGCTCAACTCCGCGATTCTGAGCGTCGACGCGTACTACAGTTTCAACCTCCCGTTCTGCACGGCGAGTCTCTCCAGTCTCGACCTGAACGGGCAGGACGGGTACAACCTGGCGGTTGCCGTGGACCCGTTGGACGCCAACCGCGTCTGGACAGCGGGCATTGGCGTGTACCGGTCAGACGATGGCGGCGCCAATTGGGGATGGGCTGCCAACGGCACGCACCCGGATCAGCACCTGCTGGTATTCGATCCCGGTTATAACGGCGCCGGGAACCAGGCGCTGTATGCCACCACCGATGGCGGCGTCTACAAAACCACCGCGGCGCGCGGCGTTACCGCGACATGCGCCGCGCCGGTCACCGGCATCGAATGGGCCGGCCTCAACAACAGCTATGCCACCACGCAGTTCTACCATGGCGTCCCGTATCCGGGCGGCGGAGCCTACTTCGGCGGCACGCAGGACAACGGGACGGTGCGCGGGACCGATGTACTGGGTCCCAATCAGTGGTCCTTGATTTATGGCGGGGATGGCGGCGTATCGCGCATCGACCCGGTGAACGCTTCGAATGTGTACGTGGAGTACGTTCATGGCGCGCTGGCGAAATCGACGGACGGCGGCGAAACGTTCGCGAATGCGGTGAACGGCATCACCGAGAGTTCGGCCAACTTCATGTTTATCGCGCCCTACGTTTTCGACCCCAACGATTCTCTTCGGCTGTATACCGGCGGCGCACAGTTGTGGCGTACGGAGAACGGCATGGGCAGTTGGACGGCGGCCAGCGCGCCGATTCCGCAGGTGAGCGGAGCCGTGGACAGCGTCACGGCGATTGCCGTGTCGCCCGTCAATCCCAACCTGGTGGTCTTCGGCAGCCATTACGGAAAGATCTTCCGCAGCGCCAGCACGCTATTCGCCGACGGAACGACCGTCTGGCCGTTCAGCCAGCCGCGTCTGGGCAACGTCTCGTACCTGGAGTTCGACCCCGAGAATCCGAACACCGTCTATGCCACCTATGCGACGTTTAATTCCGTGCCCACCGACCAACACGTGTACCGCAGCACGGACGCGGGCATCACCTGGACCGGCATCGACGGCGCGGGCAGCACCGGGCTGCCGGACGTCCCGGTGGAAACCATTCTGGTGGATCCCAACAATTCGACGCGGCTGTATCTGGGCACGGACCTGGGGGTTGTCGCCAGTTTCGATGGCGGCCACACCTGGCTGCCCGATGCGAACCCGTTCGCCGAGGTTATCACCACCAACCTGGTGATCGACCAGACCGCCGGGCGCAAGGATCTGTATGCGTTTACCTATGGGCGCGGGGTGTGGCGCGTGGCCCTGGGGGCGGGTGGCGCGAACGCGTGTACGTACTCGGTTACGCCCACCAGCATCACGGCCGCCGCGTCGGGTGGCGCGTATCCGGTGACGGTCAGCGCGGCGGCGGGTTGTCCCTGGTCGGCATTTCTGTCTCCGGAATCGGCGAGCGGTGCGGCATATGCGCAAGGTCCGGCGAGCGGGGTGGGGAACGGAACGGTGTATCTGGTGGCGAACGCCAATCAGATCGGGACCACACAGACCACCACGTTGCTGATCCAGAATCAGGCGGTGACGGTGCGGCAGCCGGGACCGGCGAGCGCGGCGGCTCCCGCGACGGCCAACGTCCAGGTGAGCCCGGCCAGCGTGGTGGTGAGTCCCGGCGGATCGCAACAGTTTACCGCGACGGTCACGGGTTCGTCGAACACGGCCGTGCGGTGGACCGTGTCCCCTCAAGTGGGAGTGATTTCGCCATCGGGATTTTATACCGCGCCGGCGCTCTATTCGCCGGTGACTGTTACGGTGACGGCGCAGAGTCTGGCGGCGCCTACGGCTATGGCAACGGCGGGCTTGACGATCCAGTCCCCGCCGGTCTCGCTTGCCGCTCCCACCGTGACCAATGCCGCCAGTTTTCTGAGCGGAGCGGTAGCGCCCGGGGAAGTAGTGACGCTTTTCGGCAGCGGGATGGGTCCGGCCACGGGGGCGGCCGCGCAGTTGGACGCGCTGGGCAACCTGGCGAATTCGCTGGCCGGGACGCAGGTGGTCTTCGACGGTATCGCGGCGCCGCTGGTCTATGTGTCGGACAAGCAAGTGAGCGCGATTGTCCCGTATGAGGTAGCCAAACAGACCACTACCGGGATGCTGGTGCTGGCAAACGGAGGGGCGTCGGCGACGCTGACGTTGAGCGTGGCGGCAACGGCTCCGGGGCTGTTCACGGCAGATTCGTCGGGCGCCGGGCCGGCGGCGGCGATCAACCAGGACAACACCCTCAACGGCGCGTCGAACCCGGCGGCGGTTGGAAGTGTGGTGGCGTTGTTCGGGACGGGGGAAGGGCAAACCAGTCCGGCCGGCACGGACGGATTGATCGCGAACAGCACGTATCCCGCGCCGCTAGGGGCGGTGAGTGCGACCGTCGGAGGCTTGCCCGCGCAGATACAATACGCCGGAGCCGCGCCGCAATTGACAGCGGGTGTGCTGCAGGTGAATGTAACGATTCCGGCTGGGGTGGCGCCTGGGGCTAATGAGATAGTGGTGACGGTGGGTGGGGTGTCGAGCCGGGCAGGGGTGACGATTGCCGTGCAGTAGCCTTTCCGGCCTAAGAAGATTTGCCGGAAGCGCGAATTCCCGAGACAGAACCGCAACTGTGAAGGAGCGGCCCGAACACCGAGCCGGACGACCCAGATGCCTTGAGGTGGCCGCTCCTTAATTTACCAGTCGCGGTTCCGTGCCGGCTCCGCCGCTCTTCACTGGGGACGGTGTCGCTGAAGGCGGTGGAGAACTTCGAAGCCGCCAAGGACACGTCGGTCGCCAGCGGGATCAGGACGATGCTGACGACTTCGAACCGAACGATTGCGATGTTGGACAGTCTCCCGATCTACATATCGGCGCTTTTCTGCAATTTTTGATTGCAGTCGAAAGCGCGACCTGTTCCAGGCACTGAAATAGTTCGGCGGCGTTGATGGGTTTGGCGATATATCCGTCCATTCCGGCTTCGAGGAAGCGTTCGCAATCGCCGCGCATGGCGTGGGCGGTCATGGCGATTATCGGCAGGCGCCCGGTTCCGGAGCGCTCGCGCGCCCGGATAGCGGCGGTAGCCTGAAGGCCATCCATCTCGGGCATCTGGATATCCATCAAAGCGATATCCACGGCAATCCGATCGAGCGCGGCGAGCGCCTCCAGGCCATTCCCTGCCGCGACCACGGAATGGCCCATCTTCATCAGCAGCGCGGTGAAAAGCTTGCGATTGACCTCATTGTCTTCAACCAGCAGGACGTGCAGCGGCCGTAGCGGGCCGGCTGGGGCCGGTAGCTGCACGGCGGCGTTCGGTTCGGGCGCGGCGATGAGGGAGGTGAATCGCAGATCGAGCGCGAAGCGAAAAGAACTGCCCTGGCAAAACTGTCCGTCGCCGTCGCGCCAGGGGCTTTCCACCTCGAGAGTGCTTCCCATCAGCCCGACCAGTTTGCGGCAGATCGCCAGGCCTAATCCGGTTCCGCCGTACCGGCGGGTGGTGGATTTGTCGGCCTGCTCGAAGGGAGCGAAGATCAGGCGCTGCTTATCGGGGGGAATGCCGATTCCGGAATCGGTGACGGTGAAGCGAACCCGGGTCCGGGTACGATTGACACTGGAATCGCGCTCGGGCGCCGTCAACTCCGCGCCGACGCGCAGGACCACTTCGCCGTGGGACGTAAATTTGATGGCGTTGCCAAGCAGGTTGAGCAGCACCTGGCGGAGGCGGCCAATGTCTCCCAGGAAGCCATCGGGCAGGGCGGAATCGATTTCGGTTCGCAATCCGACGTCTTTGCGGTGTGCCGAGAGGGCGAGAGTCTGCACCACAAAAGCGACGCCGGAGCGCAGGTGGAACGGCTCTTCCACCAGCTCCAATTTGCCGGCCTCCATGCGGGAGAAATCCAGAATGTCGTTCAAAATTGCGAGGAGATTCACGGCGGCGCCCTTGACGTCGTCGAGGTATCCGCGTTGCTCTCTGGTGAGCGGGGTGTCGAGCGCAAGGTCGGTCATGCCCACAATGGCGGTCATCGGGGTGCGGACCTCGTGGCTCATATTGGCCACGAATTCGGACCGGGCGGCGGTAGCGCGCTCGGCCAGCAACTTGGCGCTTCGCAAGCGGAGGGCGAGCCAGATGAGCGAGGCGAAAGCCATGGTCAAGAGGGCTATGGCAAGCTCGAAGGCTCGGTTGAGGCGCGTGGCCGAAGTCAGGTATTCCAGCATCAGAGTCTCCTGAGAGGGGTGCGCGAACCATCGCAGGTAAATTGCCGAGAGAGCGCCGTCTCGGGCCATGTCGCTAATGCGGGCGCGGATGTCGTCGGCGGCGCGGATGGCCCCGCCGTCCCGCGGGTCGGCGCCGATTCCCGATCCGTAGCCCATTTCCGCGGAGAGCAGGTTGAATGGTTCGCAGCCCGCCATAGCGGTAGCCAGGTTGGAATCCGCCAGGTCGTCGGCAACTATGGCGGCATCGACCTCCCCGTTGCAGACGGCCTTCAGATTCGCGAATCCGTCGGGATGGCCGATAAGAGTGGAATCCGGAAACCTCGCCCGGACCATCTGGCCGACCACGCCGCGGCTATAGCCGATCTTGCGGCCGTTGGTCTGCTGCAACGAGGTGACACCGAGCGATTTGAGGGTGACCAACCAGTAATGGGGATAGATATAAGGCTGGCTGATGTAGAAGGTGCTCCGCCGTTTCTCCAGGCTGGCGAGGAGTGGCCACAGATCGACCTTATGGGAAGCCATGGCGGCGTCCGGACCTTCGGGCGCCAGTACCCATCGTAAGACGATGTTGGCGCGCCGGGCGGCGTCGCGGATGGTATCGATGGTGGCGCCGTAGGGCTGCCCGTCGGCGGACGCGTACTGGCGGGGAGGCGAATTCTGGAAACCCATGCGATATACGCGGCGTGGATAGACGGTTGGACGGTGCGCTAAACCTGCGGCGATGGCAATGACGGCCAAGACGGCCGACACGATGGCGATGCGGCGGTACACAATGACTTATCGGCTTCCACAGGAGTTGTATGAACAGTTACGACCTCACTGTGCGTAGCTCCACCAGTCCCCCGCCGGGCGTGTAACAACCGGTGCAGCTCTCTCGTCGTGCTGTACGTGCGGATGAATAGTGTACGGCTATCGATTGTAAGTTTTCTCACATGTGCGGTGTTATCTTCACAACCAACCGGCACGGTTAAGGGCACATTAACGGACAATTCAGGTGGAATCATCCCGGCCGCCACTATCTCGTTGACCGGCACTGGCCCGGCCCGCACCGCGCAAACCCAAGCCGATGGCGCTTACACGTTCTCCGGCTTGCCGCCGGGCACATACACGCTCTCCATAACCGTTCCCGGGTTTGTCCCGGTTTCTCAATCGGTTACGGTTACGGCCGGGAGCACCCAGCAGGTCCCCCTTCAACTGGCCATCCAGGCCGAAAAACAGGAAGTCACGGTGATGGGGGAAGCCGGCGCGACCGTCAGCGTGGAACCCGACAACAATGCCACCGCGCTCGTCATTAAGGGAGAGGAACTCCAGGCGCTGCCCGACGATCCCGACGATCTCGCCGACGCGTTGCAGGCACTGGCCGGACCCGGCGCCGGGCCCAACGGTGGCCAAATCTACATCGACGGTTTCACCGGCGGCCAACTTCCGCCGAAAGAATCCATCCGCGAAATCCGCATCAACCAGAATCCGTTCTCCGCGGAGTACGACAAGCTCGGGTTCGGCCGGATCGAGATCCTGACCAAGCCGGGCACCGACAAATTCCGCGGCATGGTGTTCTTCAACGACTCGAATGCGGTATTCGATTCGCGCAATCCTTTCGCCTCCAATAAGCCGGATTACTCCAATCGCCAGTTCGGCGGCAGTCTTTCCGGCCCGTTGGGTCACCGCGCCTCATTCTTTCTCGACTATAATGAGCGCGACGTCACCAACAATGCCATCACCAATGCGGTCTACTTCGATCCCGTGGCGCTTACCCAGTTGCCCATCAACACGGCGGTGGTGACGCCGCAAGTCAACCGGACCATCACGCCCCGGCTGGATTATCAGGTGACCACCAACCATACCCTTACCGTGCGGATGGAAGAGCGGATGAACTCTTCCGATAACGCGGGGTTGGGCGGATATCATCTGCCGCCGCCGTACTCCACCCTGGCGTACAACACTGCCAGCGACGCGCAGAACCTGATGGTCACCGAGACGGCTATTCTGAATCCCAAGGTGGTCACCGAAACCCATTTTCAATACGTGCGCAACTGGACCCAATCGCTGGGGAATCAAATACCGCAGATCGATGTCGCGAATTCCTTCGTGACCGGCGGCAATGGCATCGGCAATACCTTCGATCGCACTCATCATTTCGAAGTGCAGAACTACACTTCTATCTCGAAGGGCGCTCACACCATCCGCTTCGGCGCTCGCGGAAGGCGCGACAGCGACCAGAACAACAACCCCGCCGGCTTCAACGGCGCTTTCACGTTTCTGGGGGGCGTGGAGCCGGTTTTGAATTCGGCCAACCAGATTGTGCTGGATTCTTCCGGCAACGCCGTTACGGCCGTGCTGACCTCGCTGCAGCAATACGAACGCAACATCCTGCTTACCACCGGGGGCTTCAGCCAGACCGCCATTCAGCAGCTTGGCGGCGGTCCTTCGCGGTTCACCATCCAGGCCGGCGAACCGTACATCAGCATGACACGCTATGATGCCGGGCCGTTCGTGCAGGACGATTGGCGAGTCCGCTCAAATCTGACCCTGAGCCTGGGCCTCCGCTACGAAGTGCAGACTCTCAACCACGACTACCGCGACTGGGCGCCTCGGCTGGGCTTCGCCTGGGCGCCCGGCACGTCCAAAACCGGCCGCCAGAAGACCGTGATTCGCGGCGGCGTCGGCGTCTTCTACGACCGGATCGGCCTTTCTCCGTTTGAACAGGCGGCTCTGAACAACGGCTACACGCAGTTGGAGTATACCTTATATAATCCGACCTTCTATCCCAACATTCCGCCGTTATCGTCGCTCTCCCCGGGGCAGAACAGCATCTATCGCGTCGACTCCACTCTGCGAGCGGACTACAGCATCGAGAGCGCCATCGGCGTGGAACGGCAACTTCCGCGCAATTCGGTTCTCTCGGCCACGTACACCAACAATTACGCCGAGCATTACCTGCAAACCGTGCCGATCAACTCACCCTTACCCGGAACGTTCAATCCGCTGCTGCCGCTGAGCGCCACCAATGGCGTATTCCCATACGGCTACAATGCGGGCAATATCTTCGAGTATGAATCGGGCGGCAAGTTGCGGCAGAGTATCTTCATGGTGACGCTCAACACGCGCTTCAACAAGAATGTGTCGCTGTTCGCCAACTATCAGCTCACTTATGCCAAGGACCTGCCCACGACTCCTACCGACCCTTACGACTTCAACCTGGACTACGGCCGATCCACGCTCGACCGGCGAAATAACTTCCAGCTTTTCGGTTCCGTCGTCGCTCCTGGCGCCCTCCATTTCTCGCCGTTCATCACGCTGCGCAGCGGCGCGCCTTATGACGTGCTGATCGGAGAGGACATCTACGGGACGACGTACACCAACGCCCGCGCCGGCTTCGCACCCAGCGGCTCCTGCCCTGCCGGTTTCATCGGCGCCGTCGGCGACGTAGTCTGTTCCCGGGCTGGCGCGTTCACGACCAGTTATAACGTAGCCAATCCCGGGAACCTGGTCCCGCGAGACTACCTCACGATGACCGGACTGATCAGTGTCAACCTCCGCGTCTATCGCGTCTTCGGCTTCGGCCCGGTTCGCGGCGCGGGAGCCGCCGCCGCGCCACAATCGGGCGGAGGTGGTGGCGGAGGCGGCCGGGGCGGCGGTGGAGGAGGCGGCATGCGCATGGGACCCGCGGGCGGCGGCCGAGGTGGATTTGGTACCGATACGACCGAGCGCCGCTTCAACGTCACAGTCGGTCTGAACGTCACGAATATTTTGAATCACTTCAATCCGGCGGGGTACCAGGGTGTGATCACTTCGCCTCAATTCCTGGAGCCGACTACCGTGAATACCGGATTCGGCGGCGGTGGTGTGAACGGGGGCGGGGCGTCGACGGCGAATAATCGGCGGATTGAGATCGATACGAGGTTTACGTTTTGAGGGATGTCATCGGTGATCAGGAGTTCATGGCCGAGTCGCTGAGGCGGCTTGAGACTGAGGAGCAGGAAGAACCGCGTTGAACCCTCGGGTCTTCCGCCCATGTCCAGTGTTCAGAATACCGCGTTACCCTAGAATCCCCAGCCGCTTGCCGACCTTCGACAACACCTCCAGCGCTCGATCCAGCTCGTCCTTCGTATGCGTCGCCGTCACAATCGTGCGGACTCGCGCTCTCCCCTTCGCAACCGTCGGGAAGGCGATCCCCGTAGCCAGCACACCTTCCTGAAACAGCGCCCGCGACAGTTCATGAGCCAGCTTAGCCTCACCCACAATGACAGGCGTGATCGGCGTTTCGCTGATCCCCGTATTGAATCCCGCCGACGCCAGTCCCTTCTTGAAGTAGCGCGTGTTGGTCCAGAGCGACTCCATCCGCTCCGGCTCCTGCTCCAGGACGTCGAAGGCGGCGATGCAAGCGGCGGCGACAGCGGGCGGGTGCGACGTCGAAAACAGAAACGGACGCGCGCGATGGTACAGAAATTCGATCAGGTCGCGGCTGCCGCAGACGTACCCACCCAGGACGCCGATGGCCTTCGAAAGCGTGCCCACCTGGATATGGACTCGTCCGTCGAGGCCGAAATGATCGATGGTGCCGCGCCCGTTGCGGCCAAGGACGCCCGAGGAGTGGGCATCGTCCACCATCATGATGGCGCCGTACACTTCGGCGGCTTCCACCAGGCCGGGGAGCGGGCCGATGTCGCCGTCCATGGAGAAGACGCCGTCGGAGATGAGCAGTTTGCGGCCGGGCGAAGCGGCGAGTTCAGCCAGAATGCGGCCGGCCGCGGCAACATCCTTATGGGGAAAGACGTGGATCTTGGCTTTGGAGAGACGGCATCCGTCGATGATGCTGGCGTGGTTGAGTTCGTCGGAAATGATGTGGTCGTCAGGCGTCAGGATGGCGGCGACCGTACCGGCATTGGCGGCGAAGCCGGATTGGAAAACCACGCAGGCCTCCACATTCTTGAAGGCGGCGATGCGCTCTTCAAGCTCCATATGGAGGCTCATGGTGCCGGAGATGGTGCGCACCGCGCCCGATCCCACGCCGAATTTGCGGACGGCCTCGAGGGCCGCTTCGCGGAGCTTGGGATGGGTCGTGAGTCCCAGGTAGTTGTTGGAGGCTAGGTTGATGACCTGTTTGCCGTCGAAACGCGATTCGGCCGCGCTCTCCGATTCGAGCACCCGCAATCGTTGATACGTGCCCTCCTGTTTCCATTGTTCGATCTGATCGTGAAGGAAAGAGAGAGGATTCGTCATGGGAGCAGTTTCCGGTAACCGCTGGCGTAAAAGAGCAGCGGCGATCCATCGTGGTGGACATGGGAGTGCACCACTTCGCCTGCAAAGATATCGTGGTCTCCGCAAGGAATACGCTGGCGGACCGAGCACTCCAAAGTGGCGACGACTCCTGCGATGAGAGGCGCTCCGGTCTTCCCGCGGCGCCAGGAAACGTCGGCGAAACGGTCGACTCCCTTGCGCGCGAAGCGGTCGGCGAGGTCTTGCTGATCGGCGGCTAACACATTGATTCCGAAGAATTCGGCGGCCCGGAAGGCATCGATAACGGTGACATTCTGGCCCAGACAGATGAGCACCAGCGGGGGAACTAAAGATACCGAAGTAAAGGAGTTAACGGTAAGGCCATGGGGGCGGCCACGGGCATCGAGGACCGTGGCTACGGTGACGCCGGTGGCATAGCGTCCGCAGGCCCGGCGGAATTCCTCGCTGGCGATGGGCGCCAGGCGCCCCCGCGACACCTCGCTTGACATGAGATTAAATTCAATCTTATCATATGGTTGACTGATGCGGGAAGCAGGCTCGCGCCGTGCCCGGATATTCAAGGAGGTAGTTTTGATCAAGCTCGATATCATCAATGAGGTCGTCAACCGCACCGGCATCACCAAGACCAAGGCCGAGATGGCGGTGGAGACGGTGTTTGAATCGATGAAGAAAGCGCTGGAGCAGGGCGACCGTATCGAGTTGCGCGGCTTTGGCGTCTTCAACGTGAAACCGCGTAAGACCGGAATCGGGCGGAATCCGCGCACGGGCGCCGAAGTCTCCATTCCTCCCGGGAAGGCGGTGCGGTTTAAGCCCGGCAAGGAGTTGCAAACGCTGCAATAACGCCGGTTGCAGCGGCTCACTGTGTCTTCCCCGGATTTTTCGCCCGCGCCTTACCCGTCGTACGCCGTCAGCGGCGGGAGCGATGCCTGTCCGCTGCCGGCAGCGCCACCGCGCGAACGGTACTGGTTGCACTTCCTGCTGTTTGCGATCACCCTCCTTTCCACCACCATCGTCGGCGCGGCCATGCAGATGGATTTCGACCGCAACCAGGCATTCGACCTGGAACATAGTCTGGACATGTATGTGTGGGTGTGGCGGCAGCCTGCCCTGCTCTGGCAAGGGCTTCCGTTTTCCTTGACGCTGTTGGGAATTCTCTTAGCTCACGAATTCGGACACTACCTGACGGCGTTGTTCCACGGAGTGGATGCCAGCCCGCCGTATTTCATGCCGTCGCCGCTACTGGGCACGTTCGGGGCGTTTATCCGGGTGCGCTCGCAAATCTACTCCAAGCTGGTGCTTTTCGATATCGGAATCTCCGGTCCGATCGCGGGCTTTATCATGCTGGCGCCGGCGCTCGCCATCGGCCTGGCGTTCTCCAAGGTGATTCCCGGCATCCAGCACCAGGGTGCGGTGCAGTTCGGCGTGCCGGCGTTGCAGTGGCTGCTGGAGCGGGCCATCTTTCCGGGGACGCATCCTGCCGACATCTGTCTGCACCCAGTGGCGCGCGCGGCATGGGTGGGCATGTTCGCCACCGCCATGAACCTGCTGCCGGTGGGGCAACTCGACGGCGGCCATATTCTCTATTCGTTTTTTCCGAACCGCCATGGAACCATCTCCAAAGTGGTGTGCGTGCTGCTCCTGCCGCTGGGCGTCTTTTGGTGGGGATGGGTATTTTGGGCGCTGGTGCTATTGTGGCTGGGCCGCCGGCATCCGATGGTTTACGATAACGCCCGATTGAGCCCGGGGCGGCGGAAGTTGGGCTGGGTTTCGGTGGCCCTATTCCTCTTGTGCTTCATTTACGCGCCGATTTCGAGCGGCGGTTTCTAAGCCGCCATGAAAATCACCGCTACCATCATCACCGTAAACGAGGAGCGCAACATCGCGCGCGCGGTGGAAAGCCTGCGGTGCTGCGACGAAATCCTAATCCTGGATAGCGGCTCCACCGACCGCACCGTGGAGTTGGCGGAAAAGTTGGGCGCGCGGGTCTTTGAGGCGGGGTGGCGCGGGTATGCGGGCCAGAAAAACTGGGCGGCGGAACAGGCCGCGCACGATTGGATCCTGTCGCTCGATGCGGACGAGGCGTTGAGCGAATCGCTCGAAGCGGAGATCCTGACGCTGAAGAAGGCGGGTCCGCATTGCGACGGATATACCATGCCGCGCATGGCCAACTACCTGGGCCGGTGGATTCTGCATTCGGGCTGGTATCCCGATCGTAAAATCCGGCTGTACCATCGCTTGAAGGGAAAGTGGGTCGGCGATTTCGTGCATGAAAGCGTCCAGGTGAATGGGAGGGTCGGACACCTGGAGAGCAACATCCTGCATTTTACGTGCGAATCGCTGGCCGAGCACGTCAAGACCATGGACCGCTACACCACGCTGGCGGCGCAGGAACTGGTGGCGCGCAAGGCGAGGGTTTCCCTGGGCCAGATCATCGTCCACCCGCCGTGGACCTTCGTGAAGAGTTATTTCTTTCAGCGCGGATTTCAGGACGGCCTGGAAGGGTTGATCATCGCCTATATGGCGGCGTTCTACACCTTTCTGAAGTATTCGAAAACGAAAAACATGAGCTGATGCGGATTCTTCACCTGGATGCCGGGAAGCAGATGCGCGGAGGCCAGTGGCAGGTGCTCCGGCTGGTGGAGGGCCTCGCCGCCGCGGGCGTGGAATCGACTCTCCTGGCCCGGAGAGACGGCCCGTTGCTTGAAGAGGCGCGCCGGCGGCGGTTGCGAGTCACCACGCTCGGTTGGACGCATCTCGCCTTGCTGGCGCGCCGTCACAACGTGGTGCATGCGCACGACGCGCGGTCGCACACCATGGCGGCGATCGCCGGCGGAGCGCCGCTGGTGGTGGCGCGCCGGGTGGCATTCGAGTTGGGCAGGGGGATCGGATCGTGGTGGAAGTACCGCCGTGCGCGGCGCTTTATCGCGGTGAGTGAACACGTGAAACGGATTCTGATGGCGGGCGGAGTGGCCGAAGAGAGGATCGCGGTGGTCGCCGATGGCGTCCCGCTGCTTCCGCTTTCCGAAGGCGCGCGCGTGGTGACTCCCGGCGATGGCGGCGATCCGCTGAAGGGCCGGGCGTTGGCCGTTGAGGCGGCGCGGAAGGCCGGCGTGGAGATAGAGGTTTCCTCGAACCTGGAACAGGATCTTCTCACCACGGGCGTGTTTGTTTATCTCACCCGCAATGAGGGACTCGGATCGGCAGCCCTGCTGGCCATGTCGGCGGGGGCCGCCGTGATAGCGAGCGACATAGGAGGGCTGCGCGAAGTCGTCCGGCGCCGGGAGAATGGGATGCTGGTGGAGAACGATATTTCGGCGATCGCCGACGCCATCCGCGAACTCGCCGGAGACCGCGCCCTGGCGCGGCGTCTGGGCCAGGAAGCGCGGCGGACCGTCAGCGAGCGTTTCACCGTGGACCGGATGGTCCGCGAGACCATGGAAGTGTACCAGCAGGTGCTCCCGTGATAGAAGCAATTCCAGCGCTGGTGTTCGGACTGCTGATCGGCAGTTTCCTGAACGTCTGCATTCACCGCTGGCCGCGTGGCCGGTCGGTGGTAAAGCCGCGGTCGCACTGCGTCCGCTGCCGCAAACCCATCGCCTGGTACGACAACATTCCGGTAGTCAGCTACCTCATTTTGGGCGGCCAATGCCGCCATTGTCATCGGCACATTTCGCTCCGCTATCCCACGGTGGAGCTGCTGACGGGGCTGCTGTGGTTCTGGTTCGTGCTGAAACTGGGCGCCACCCTGGAGGCAGCCAAGATGTGCCTGTTCGCGGCCATCCTGGTGGCGCTGACGTTCTGCGACCTGGAAAAGCGCCTGCTCCCCGACCAGTTCACCAAGGGAGGAATGTTGCTGGGATTCGCGTTTTCGCTATTCGTGCCGGTGAGGGACTATGTGGCGCATGGCCTGGTGTTCCTTCTGAAAGAGCTATTCAAGATCGATCTCGGCCTGGGCGAAACGGGGTATTCGGCGGCGGAGTCGGTTCTGGGAGCGGCGGCGCCGGCGCTGTTGTTGTGGGGAGGAGCGAAGGTGTGGGGCAAAATCCGCGGCCGGGAAATGCTGGGATTCGGCGACGTCAAGCTGATTGCGATGGTGGGAAGCTTTCTGGGATTGACGGGAGCGCTGACGACCATGCTGCTCGGATCGATCAGCGGATCGGTGATTGGGATCATCTATATCAAAGGGACGGGGCGGAAGATGTCGGAATACGAACTGCCCTTCGGGACGTTTTTGGGGTTGGCGGGCCTGGTGGTAGCGTTGCTGGGGTCGCGGTGGCTGGGCGTAGGGTAGGAGCCCGGCCGATCGCAGCTCAATTCTACTTCCCGGCGGCAATCGGCGGGAGCTTCGCCTTTTCGTGTCCTTTGGGCTGGATGGTGACGCTGGCCGCCTGCGTGTCGAACGACTTCAGGAAAGCCGGGTCGAACCATTCGCCGTACTCCACCTTCTCCCAAGCGAAGGCGAGATAGCTGCCGGGCGGAACGGCTTTGAGGGTGACGTGGCCCGTGGAATCGGTCTCGCCGGATCGCGTGCTCTCCGGGAAGCGCGCACTCGGATCGGCCGCGATCAGAACCACGGTCGCATTGGCAACCGGCTTGTCGTCACGCGATACCGTGGCTTCGAACTCGCCGCCATCCGTGCCGAGGACCACCTCAAGAGGGCCGGCGAAGCCCGCGGAGAAATCCAGCGGCTGACCGAGCTTCTCATGGCCGCCCAACTGGACCGATTTCAAGTATGTGCCGTCGGGCTGGCGCTGCAGGCTCAACTGGTAGGTAGCCGCGACTACCTTCTTCAAGGTGAACGCACCGGACTCCGAGACAGTGCCGAAAACCGGCATTGTGGGCATGTCCTCGCCGCCCATGAGTGTCACGCCCAAACCCTTCATCGCGACTTTTCCATCCCCGGAAACCACCACCGTCCCCTGAACGGTCCCTTCGGTTTGCGAGCCCAACTGGACGTTGTCCAGACCCTCGGTGGGCACCACCAGCGGCTGCATCGTCATGGTTGGCGTGGCGCCGCCCATCTGCATCGTCATGATCATGTAGGATCCGGGCTGCACATTGGCGATCTCGAAGCGGCCCTCGGGATTATTGAGCATCTTCATCTGCATGGAACCGGGGTGCGAAGGGGACGTCAGCATGATCTGGCCGCTCTTGATCGGAGTGCCATCGGCATTGAGAGCCTTCCCTTTGACCCGCACGACTTTCGATTTCTGGAGTTGGATGGTGAACCCGGCAAGATCCGCGCCCGCGGCGACATCGATAGCCGTCGCCTGGGCAACATCGGCGGTCCTGGGAAAGTAAGTGGACACATACCCGGTTTCCGGTGAGCCGTCTTTGGGCAGGGGCGGAACTTCGGCCAGGGGATTCATGTTGAGCACATCGGCGCTGAGGTAGTAGTGGCCGGGCGGCAGCTTGCCCAAACGGAATTCACCCCGGTCGTTGGTACGCTCGGAATCGGCCGGGACCAGGCGGCGCCTCCCCCCGGCATAGCTGGAAGAGACCGCGGCCACCACGGCGCCCGCGACCGGGTCGCCGTCGTCATCCAGCACGCGGCCGCCCACTGCGCCCTGCGGAACCAGGCGAAACACCACCTCGGTGAGCGCGTCGCCAGCCAGCAGGCGAATCATCCCCTCCGCGTTGTACTTGCCCTCGGGTTTATACTGGCCGTCCACGTAACCGGCGCGCTTGGCGGTCAAATAGTAGTCGCCCGCGTCGACCGGGTCGAGCCGGAACTTGCCGGCAGCGTCGGTAGTTACGGTAAATGTCTTCTTCGGCGTCTTTGGCGCGCCCGCCGCGGCATCTCCGCCGAACATCGCCATCGCGGCTTCCATGTTCTCGGGAATGATGCTGGTGGCCAGCGTCAAATCGACTTTTCGCAGTGGCTCGCCGGTCACGGAGTTGAGCGCTTTCCCTTCAACCGACGCGGGCTTGGGCGGCGCCGCGGGTTGGGCGAAGGCTGCCGCGGCTAAGAAGAACAGTGCAAAACAAGATGGCTTCATGCTGGAACCTACTGGCCGCGCCCGCCGCCACGGCCGCCGCGGCCGGCGCCGGGTTGAGGCATGGGCTTGCGCGGCAGCATATCCGGACGCGAGGCGGTGTTGTAGGCAAACCAGGCCATGATCGCCGACGCCTGTTCCAGATCGTTGGGCTGCAGGCGATCGTACACATCCATGTTGGAGTGGTGCGTGCGGCTGCCGTAATCGAGCGGATCCTGGATGAACTGAAAAGCCGGCAGGCCCACGGCATCGAACGACACGTGGTCGGTGCTGCCGGTATTGCGAATGGTCAGGGTGGTCGCACCCAAATCCTGGAACGGCTCCAGCCACGCCTCGAAAATCGGCCGCAACTGGTCGTTGTCCTGCATGTAGATGCCGCGGATCTTGCCGCTGCCGTTGTCCAGGTTGTAATACGCCGACAGTTTGGCGTGCTCCGGTTTGGGCTTCATGTCGGTGGGGTCGGCGAAATGTTCGCGCACATAGGCGCGCGAGCCGAGGATGCCCTGTTCTTCGCCGGTCCACAACGCGATGCGCACCGTGCGCGGCATTTTCAGATTGAGCGACTTCAGAATGCGCATGGTTTCCATGGCGACCACGGAGCCCGCGCCGTTATCGGTGGCGCCGGTGCCGCCGGTCCACGAATCGAAGTGGCCGCCCACCATCACCAGTCCGGCATTGGGATCGGCGCCGGGGATTTCCGCGGTGATGTTGTAGGAATCGGCCGGTTCGGTGAACTTGGTCTGGATATCGAATTCCAGAGTGACCTTGATATTCTTTTCGAGCAGACGGGCGATGCGATTGTAATGTTCGTTGGCGATGGCCACTGAAGGCGGAGGTCCTTCCTGGTCGGGATTCTGGGACCCGGCGGACTGTCCCATGATGGTGCCGCCATCCGCCGCACCGCTGCCCGGCGTGACCATCACCAACACGCCTTCCTCCTTGAGGAACTTGTTCAGGGTCGCCTGAAATCCGCCGCCGCCACGGCCGCCGCGGCCGGCCGCGCCGCGTCCACCGGCCGCGGGAGTTCCGCCGCGAGCGCCGCCGGCCGGAGCGCCGCGGTTGAATCCGAGGGGCAGAGACGAAGGGTTCCCGGAAATCGGGTCGGGCGCCAGGGCGGCTGCCGCCAGTTCGGCGTCGGTCAGGCGGACCGCCAGCGGCGTGACGGGCAACTCATCGGCGTGGGGCGCGGCCGAAAGCACGATCTTGCCTTTCAGCTTGCCCCTCCACTGCTCCATTTCCTCGGGAGTGGTAATCACCGCCAGCACGGCTTCACCGGTGACATCGCCATCGGTTCCGGGCGACCATGGCCGGGCAAAACCGATGATGGGCTGGAAGCCGGGCTCCTTCATCATGGCGACGAAGCGGGTGCAGCTCCAGCCGCGGCCGAATGTGCCGCCGCCGCCCCAGGGCTCCATCCGTGCATTGGCGAGACCCCATTCGGTCAGCTTCTTGACGGTCCACTCGGCCGCGGCTTTCGCCTCCGGCGAGCCGGTGAGACGCGGCCCCAGGACGTCGGTTAGGTAGAAGGCGGAGTCCATCACCTTGGAGTGAGTGCCGAAGGCTTCGCTGCGAATACGATGGGCGACGCCGAGATCGATCTTTTCCGGCTTGTCCTGGGGCGGGCTCGCCTCTACCCAGAGGCAGACGGCCAAGACCGCAAGTATCCCAATCAAAGTTTTGCGCATGTGCGCGAGGGTATCACGGAAGAGAGTTCACAGTAAACAGTTTACTGTGAACTTTTCAGGACCTGCGCGGCGCTGACGTAGTCGAGCTTTGGGGCTAGTTTGCGGATGCCGTCGAAGACGAAGAAACGGGCGTTGCCGTCGACGCCGACTCGGCCGGAGGTGATGCCGCAATCCTCTAACGATTGCACGATGCGCGCGTAGGGGCTTTCGTCTTCCTGCCATACCCGGATATCGTCGCCGGCGTGGATCAACTCGCGGGCGCGCATCTCTTCGAATCCGGGAAGAACCCAGGCGGGGTCGCCCTTCGCGGGCAGCACTACGGCGAAGGTGCGCTCGCTCTTGCCCCAATGCACACCAGTGAGGTAGAACATGGCCGGTCCCGGTTCGAGCACTACCGCCCGGATGCCGGATCGCTGCATGGACGCCTGCAGTTGGGCGATGCGTTCGCGATATTCGGCTGGCTGCGGCATGCTGTCCCCTTATCCGAACGGCTGGTCGATGGCGGGGCTTTGTTTGGAGAACATCCGCGCGCCGTTTTCCGTAATGTACATGCAATCTTCCAGCCGGACCCCGAATTCGCCGTAGATGGCGATGGTGGGTTCGTCGCTGAAACACATGCCCGGTTCCAGTTTGGTTTTGTTGCCCTTCACCAAGTAGGTCCATTCGTGGCCGTCGAGTCCGATGCCGTGACCGGTGCGGTGCGGCAGGCCGGGCACTTGATAGCCGGGGCCGAAGCCCGCGCCGGTGATGACTTTGCGCGCGGCGGCGTCCACCGATTCGCAGGTGGCGCCGGGCCGGGCGGCCGCCATGGCCGCGTCCTGAGCTTGGCGCTCCAGGCTCCAGACGTCCTTCTGGCGCTGGGTCGCCTTGCCGAAAATTCGGGTGCGCGTGATGTCCGATTGATAGCCTTCCACCGCGCATCCGTCATCCACCAGGACGAGATCGCCCTCTTTCAAGCGCTGTTCTTCGATGCTGCCGTGCGGGAAGGCGGTGTACTTGCCGAAACTCACCATGGCCGCGCCTGGCGCGCCCAGTGCCCGGTAGGCCGCGGAGATGTTGCCGAGCAGCTCCGCCTGCGTCATCCCCTCGTGCAGCGTTTCGAATGCCGCCCGATACGCCTCTATAGTGATATCGTTGGCGCGCTGCATGAGGGCCAGCTCGGCCGGCGATTTGATCGCGCGGCACCCCACCGTCACCGGGTCGGCGCTGACGAATTCGATCGACGGCGCGGCGTGCCGCAGGCTGTCGAACACAGCGAAACGGACGCGTTCCTCAATGCCCACCCGTCCGGATCCGGCGCCCCAGTCGCGAAGCGCGCCCGCCAGGACGCCGTACGGATCGTCGGAACCAGACACATAGGCGCGGATATCGGCGCCCTGGAGGGTCTGCGCGGTAATCGCGGGAACGATCCAGGTGGGTTCGCCCTGGGCCGGCAGCACCAGGGCGAAGAGACGATCGTCGGGCGTCCGGCGCGTTCCGGTGAAATAGAACATGCTGGCGCCGCCTTCCAATACGATGGCCCCGAGCTGGTTCTCCTGCATGAGGAGCCGCGCTTTCTCGATACGCGCCTGGCGCTCAACGCCCGAGATCGGCTGGATGCCGCCGGTCATGGGACGAAGCTTCTTGATGGCGTCCGGAACATGCTCGCCTTGCGCGCGCGCGGCGCCCGCCAGTCCCGCTGCGGCCGTTACCAGGAAAACTCTACGCTTCATCGCCATCAGACCCCCAGCGCAGGCGGGTTCTTCTTATGCCACTCAGTGGCCTGCTCATACGCCAAGGCGACCCGCAGCGGCGAACCCTCGTCGTAGATTTTGCCCAGGAACCCGATTTCCAGCGGCCGGTTGTTCACGAAACCGCATTTTGTGACGACCTCCGGGTTACCGGTGAGGTTGGTGGTGGTGAGAAACTGCTGCGGTGGAATCACGATCACGTCCCAATCCGCCATGAACTTTTCGAAGCGCTCGATCACCAGGGTGCGGGCGCGCTGGGCGCGGATGTATTCCACGGCGGGAATGAGCCGCGAACTGCGGAACGTATTCGGCCAGTCTTGGCGGCTTTGTCCCTTCAATGTACGGACCTGGCCGTCGCGCGTGATGTCGTCGAACGCCGCCGCGCCTTCGGCTTCCAGCAGGAAACGCACGGCCGGCAAATCTTCGACGTAGTCGACCGGTGTCATGGTGACCCCGGCGCGTTTGAGATCGTCGAGTGCCTGGGCGTACGCCTTTTTGCGCTCCTCGGCTGCTTGTGGATTGCCTCCGCGTCCCCCGCCGCCACCGCCCGCCTGATCGAAGCCCTTCTGGTAGACGCCTACGCGCAGGTTCTTTAAGGACTTGCGCGGTTCCCAGTGAAACGGGTCGGCTCCCACGCTACGGTCGTGTCCATCGGGGCCATAAACGGCGTTCAGTACGAGGGCGCAATCCTCCACGCCGCGGCAGAGGGGACCGATCTTGTCCATGGTCCAGCTCAGCGCCATGGCGCCGTGCCGGCTCACTCGCCCGTACGTGGGACGCAATCCCGTGACGCCGCACGCGCCGCTGGGAGAAACGATGGATCCCAGCGTCTCGGTGCCCAGTGAGAACGCCACCAGGCCCGCGGAAGTGGCGGAGGCAGAACCAGCGGACGACCCGCTGGAGCCTCCTGTATACGCCTGGGTCTTCTCGTCCCAAGTCCACGGACTCTTGGTCTGTCCCTGGAACCACAAATCGCCCTGGGCCAGCGCGCCCATGGAGAGCTTGGCCATGAGCACGGCGCCCGCATTCCGCAAGCGCTCCACCACGGTAGCGTCGTAGGGTGGGATGCGTTTCGTGAACGGCTCGGCGCCCCAGGTGGTAAGGATTCCCTTAGTGTCAAACAGGTCTTTCACACCGAACGGGATACCGTGCAGCGGTCCGCGGTACTTGCCGGCTTTGATCTCCAGGTCGGCTGCCGCCGCCTGCTGCAGCGCCAGGTCTTCCGTAAGAGTAATCAAACACAGCAACTTCGGAGAATATCTCTTCATCCGAGAAAGGTACATCTTAGTCAGATCCGTGGAAGACACCGCGCGCGAGCGGATGAGTGGAGCCAGTTCGGTGACCGGCAGAAAGGCCAAATCCTCAAGGTTGGAGGGCGCCTTGGCGGCGCTGGTTTTGGGTATGGTGGTGTCGAACCGTTGCGGTCCCTTGATCGGCTCGCGGTTGGGAAGCCCGGGGTGGAAAGCGAAGGCCGGTTCGGTGTCGTATGGGATATCGACCTTCCGCAAACCTTCATAGCTGGAGAGGGCACGGTTGGCATTTCCCAACATGTCGTCCAGTTCGGAATCCTGGAACTCCAGTCCTATCAGCGTCAAAGCGGCCCTCATCTGTTCCTTGGTTACGCGCGCGGGTGTTTGCTGGAACCCCTGCTGAGGCGTGGGAGGTTGCGGGGTTTGCGAGAATCCGGGCCGTGCGGCGGCCAGGACACCGATGAGTTGACACCAGGTTCGTCTGTCCATAAGCCATTTATCATATCCGAAAAGGGCAATGACTATGGCGTCCGGTATGGCCTGGAGTAGGTCGTCACGCGTTTGCCCCGAAAGGTACTAACAGTCGTGAATTTTTTGTTGATAAATTTCTGATTGGAGTTACACTACTACCCTAAGCTGGGACCTGAATTGAAAGCTACTATTCCGATCTGAATGCCGTTTGATATTGTTGTGGTCGACGATCATCGCGTCGTGCGTGAAGGCATCCGGGCCATCCTGTCGCGCGATCCTGAATTTCGCGTAGTCGGCGAAGCCGAAGACGGCGCGGAAGCCTTGCACATCTGCCAACAAACCAATCCCGCTCTCGTCCTGATGGATATCAGCCTTCCGGGAGTGAACGGAATCGAAGCCACTGTTCAATTGATACGGCAGTGTCCGACTACGAAAGTCGTGATCCTCTCGATGTACGACGATGAGCGTTCGGTGATGGGGGCGATCCGTGCCGGCGCACGGGGCTTTGTTCTGAAGCAGGCGTCGTTCAGCGAAGTGCTGAGCGCGCTCCGTATGGTCGCTCGCGGCGGCACGTATCTGAGTTCGGCGATTTCCAGCCGGCTGGTGGAGCGGCTGCAGCGAGGTTCCCTGGAAACCACGGAAAAAAGCCCGGTGGAGTTGCTCTCGCCTCGTGAGTTGCAGGTGCTGCGGTTAGTGGCGGAAGGCAAGAGCAGTAAAGAAGTCGCCACCATTTTGAAACTGGAACACAGCACCATCCGAAGCTATCGCAAGACGATGATGAAGAAGCTCGGCGTGAGCAACCTGGCCGGACTGATCCAGCTTGCCGTCGCGGCCGGACTTACGGTGCCTGGCGGACATCCCGGCGCGTCCGGTGCATAAATAAACCGCCGGTGTTACTCTCCGCCGCCTCGTCCGCCTCTTCCGCCGCGTCCCGCGGGCGGGCTCTGGGGCCTATTGGCCTGCGGCTGCTCGCGATTCAATTCCCACATGTCCACGCTCTGGTCGAAATCGCCCAGCAGGTACTTGCAGAAATAGTCGGCGCGGATCCAGGAGAAGTAATCCGCGGCGGTGGTGTAGCCGTGGCGCTGGCCGGGCAGTACGATCATGTCAAACCGTTTGTGAGCCTTGATTAGCGCGTCCACCAGGCGCAGCGTATTGGCGGGGTGCACGTTGTTGTCGATGTCGCCGGTGGACAGCAGCAGGTGGCCCTTCAGATTCTTGGCGATTTCCGAATTCTTGTCGATGGAATACTCGAAGGTGACCTTGCCATCCTTGCCGGTGACTTCTTTCAAGCCGTGGTGCTTTTCACTCCAGGTGTTGTTGTAGACGTTGTTCTCGTGGTTTCCGGATTCCGAAACCGCGACCTTGAAGAAATCCGGATAGATCAGCATGGCCGCCGTGGACATGAAGCCGCCTCCGGAGTGGCCGGTAATGCCCACGCGATCGATATCGATGAACGGATACCGTTCCGCCAGTTCCTCGACGGCGCGCTTCTTGTCGGCCAGACCGTAGTCGCGCAGATTGCCGTAGCCAAAGGTGTGGTACCACTTCGAACGGTGCGGGTTGCCGCCGCGATTGCCCACTTCAATGACGATGAACCCCAGGTTGGCCAGCATGATGTTGTTGCTCTTCGGGGTGAAGGTCTGGGTGACGCTCTCGGTCTGCGGACCGGGGTAGACGTATTCCACGATCGGGTACTTCTTGTTCGGGTCGAAATCGAAGGGCTTATACATCACGCCGTAGAGGTCGGTGATCCCGTCGTCGGCTTTAACTTTGAAGGGCTCGGGGAATTTATAGCCGGCATCCTTAAGCGGTGTCACGTCCACTTTTTCGAGCGGCATGACCTGGGCGCCCTGACCGTCGTACAGCACGGCGTCGGGTGCGGTATTGACGCGCGAGCTGTTATCGACGAAATACTTACCGTCGTCCGACATCAGCCAGGCCTGTCCGCCGCCACCGCCCTGTCCGCCGCCGCCCTGCACCGAATGCGACGCGTCGCCCGGGTCCAGCAGCTTCATGCCATTGCCGTCCAACCCGGCGCGGTAGAAATGCATGTAGTAGGGGTTCTCGCCGTCCTCGTGGCCGCTCGCCGTCAGATACATCTGCCGCGTCTTCTCGTCCACGTAGGCGATGTCTTCCGCCACAAACTCGCCCTTGGTGATCTGGTTCTTGAGGGTGCCGTTGGAGTCATAGAGATAGAAGTGGCCCCAGCCGTCGCGTTCGCTCCACCAGATGAGCTCGGTTCCGTTGCCGATGACGCGCAACGGCTTGGTTTCGATGTAGACGTTCATGCGTTCCTGAATCAGGGGCTTCACTTCGCCGGAAGTGGTATCCATGGCGCACACATCCACGCGGTGCAGGTCTCGGCTCATGCGGGTGAAGTAGAGCTTGTCCGAACCTGGTCCGATCCAGACGTTTTCGGTCTTCTCCAACTCTTCCCGCATGCGGGCCGTGGGCCGCTCCACTTCCACGGAGATGGTCTGGTCCTTGAAGGCCTCCGCCTTGAAGATTTTGCGATCCTTGGCGGCGACGTCGAAGATTTCCAGTTGCGACTGCGGGATGTTGACGTCGCCCGGCATGGCATAGCGATAGGTTTCAAGGGTGGGGCGCGGGTTGGCTAGCGAATTGATGACCCAGAGCTTCTCGACTTTCGTGGAATCGCGCCGCACCACCGAGAATTTCTTGGAATCGCGCGACCATGCGGCGCTAGCCGGGCCGCGCACATTGCGCGCCTCCGCCTGATCGCCGTTCTCGTTCTGCTGGTCCTGCTGCTGTTGGTCCTGTTGCTGGCCGCCGCCCATGCCGCGCCCGCCATAGCTGAAATCTTCAATACCGTCCTTGGTGAGTTGAGTTTCCACGATGCCGGTATCGTCGGCCTTCTTCAGGGCCTTCGCATAGTTGGCGTCGTCCATCATGTAGAGATTGTGGTTGCGCGTAAAGACCACCCATTTGCCGTCGGGCGAGATGTTGGCCCAGGCCGGCTTGCGCTGCGGCCGCTCGTCGAGCAGGTTGAGCTTGCCGGTAGCCAGTTCCAGTTCGAAGGTGAGCAGTTTCTGACCCGGGGCTGCCACCCCGCCGCCACGGCCGCCGCGCCCGCCTTGCTGCTGGGGCTCGTCGTCCTCATCGTGGTCGTTGTTGTTCTCCTGCGTGGATATCGCGGATGCGGAGCCGCTGGTCTTCTTCTCTCCGGGAATCACGGCTTCGCGCGGCACGCTGATCTCGAACTGGATGGAGGCGTCGTGTTTCACAAAACGGATGGTGTTGATCGGCAGGTGCTGGGATTCGTAGGGCGATTCCGTGGCAGTGCTCAACTGCGCCGCCAGCTTCACCGGATCGAACACAGTGGAGCGGGTCTTCTTCACCGGGTCGACCAGCCAGAACCGGCGCCCCTTGGTGTCTTCGAAGGAATACCAGAAACGGTCGCCGGCTTCCAGCCAGTGCGGCGTCACGCTGGTATCGAATACCAGTTTGCCGACCTTGGCGGACGTCCACTGGGAAGCCAGCTCGTAGTTGGCCTTGGTCAGTTTGACCGGCGCACCCGGAACGGCGTCGCTGCTCACGCCGGGGATGCCCAATGCGAGCAGGCCGGCCGCTCCCATGGCAGCCACCAGGATGTACCGAACCTCGGCTGGGCGCAAAATGTTTTTCCTTCTCTGCATGCGAAGTCCTCCGGAACCAATCCAGTTACTATATCCCACTGCGAGACCTGCGGGGCGTCCGAGGTGCTATGATTCGAGATTCCAGTCAAGACCCGGCGGCATTCCCCCATGCAAACGAAAGACCTGAAACCGACTGCGGCGTTCGACGCTTCGCGATTCCTACCTGTCCTGTTGCTTCTGTTCGCCGCGAGCGGTTGTTCGGCGCTGATCTACGAAATCGTCTGGTACCAGTTGCTGCAACTGGTGATCGGCTCATCGGCGATATCGCTGGGCGTTCTTCTGGCTACGTTCATGGGCGGTTTGTGTCTGGGGAGCGTGGCGTTGCCGCGAATCCTGGCCCGAAAATGGCGGCATCCCCTGCTGGTGTACGCCCTGATCGAAGTGGGAATCGGGGCGTGCGGCATCCTCGTGCTATTCGGAATGCCGTTGATCGACGGCGTCTACAGCGCGGCTGTGGGGCACGGAATGCCGGCTATTCTTTTCCGAGCCATCATTAGCGCGGTGTGCCTGATGCCTCCCACGCTGCTGATGGGTGCGTCCCTGCCGGCCATCGCGCGGTGGATCGAGACTTCCCCGCGGGGCGTGTCGTGGCTGGGAATGTTATACGGCAGCAACACGGTGGGCGCGGTCACCGGTTGCCTGCTGGCGGGATTCTACCTGCTGCGGGTATTCGACATGGCGACCGCCACGTTCGTGGCCGCGGCCATCAATGGAGTAGTGGCGTTGGTGAGTTGGAAGCTGTCGAAGAGCACGCCGGAACATGCGCCGGCCGAGACGGTAGTCGCACAGGCCGAAGCCGCGGCGCCCACGGACAGCCGGCGCTTCTGGCCCGCCTACATCGCCATTGCGCTTTCGGGCGCGACGGCTCTGGGCGCGGAAGTTATTTGGACGCGGCTGCTCGGCCTGCTCTTCGGCGCTACGGTTTACACATTTTCCATCATTCTGGCCATCTTCCTAGTGGGGATCGGCATCGGCAGCGGGATCGGCTCCCTGGTTTCCCGCACCATGCGGCCGCGCACCGCGCTGGGAGTTTGCCAGATTCTGCTGGCCGGAGCGATCGGCTGGACCGCCATCACGCTGTCGTCATCATTGCCATACTGGCCCGTCAATTCGCTGCTCTCCCAAAGCCCCTGGATCACGTTCCAGGTGGATATGGCGCGGGCGATCTGGACCATTCTGCCCGCCACGCTCCTCTGGGGCGCCAGTTTCCCGCTGGCGCTGGGAGCGGCAGCGAACCGCAAGGACGATCCGGGCCGGCTGGTGGGCACTGTGTACGCCGCCAATACCGGCGGCGCGATTCTGGGCGCACTGGCATTCAGCATGATTCTGGTCCCCTGGGTGGGCACGCAGGTGTGCCAACGCGTGCTCATCGCATTGGCGGCGATCAGCGCCTTGTTCGTGCTGGGTCCGATAGCCTGGCAGGCAAAGAAAAAGCTGGGCGCGCTGGCGGCGCTCGGGATCTCTCTGGTTGCGGCGGGTTACCTGATGGCGGAAGTGGACGCCGTACCTGGAAATCTGATCGCGTATGGACGCCGGATGATCACCTCCGCGGGCAGTTCCGAGCTGTTATACGTGGGCGAGGGCATGAACGCCTCGATCGCCATCACCCGCTGGAACGATGGCGCGCTCCAGTTCCACGTCAGCGGCAAGGTGGAGGCGTCCACTGAGCCTTATGACATGCGGCTGCAGCGTATGTTGGGCCACATGCCGGCGCTGGTGCACCCCAAGCCGCAATCCGTGCTGATCGTCGGTTTCGGAGCGGGAGTGACCGCCGGTTCGTTCGTGGTGCAGCCGGACATTCAGAAAATCGCGATCTGCGAAATGGAACCGATAATCCCTCCCATCGCTACCCGGTTTTTCGGCAGGGAGAACTACAACGTGATGAACGATCCGCGCACCCGGATCTACTATGACGATGCCCGCCACTACGTTCTGACCACGCGCGAGAAGTTCGACATTATCACCAGCGACCCGATTCATCCCTGGGTGAAGGGGAGCGCCACGCTGTATTCCAGGGAGTATTTCGAATTGGTCAGGGAGCATCTCAATCCGGGCGGCGTGGTGACGCAGTGGGTTCCGCTATACGAGAGCAGCGCGGAAGTGGTCAAGAGCGAAATCGCCACTTTCTTCGAAGTCTTTCCCGGCGGCACGGTCTGGGCGAACGAATTGAGCGGTGGCGGATACGACGTATTTCTACTGGGCCGGCGGGAACCCGGAAAGATCGACGTCGACGCTATGCAGGCGCGGCTGGACCGGCCTGAATACGCGCGCGTGGTGGAATCGTTGCGGGAGGTGGGATTGGGCAGCGCGGTGCAACTGCTCTCCACGTATGCGGGCCAGGACCAGGACCTGAAGCCGTGGCTGCAAGGCGCCGAGATCAATCGCGATGGCAATCTGCGTTTACAGTATATGGCCGGCATGGCGGTGAATTCCAACGCCGAACAGGCCATTTACAGCGAGATGCTGAAGTACCGCCAGTTTCCGGTCAATCTGTTCGCGGGCTCCGATCATACGCTGCAGATGCTGTATGCGGCGCTCAATCATTGAGGGCATCCCTGCTTTTGGGCGCGTCGGGCGATCTGGCGGGACGCATCCGGCAGGCGGGCCTTCCGCAGCACGTCCACAAGATCGGACTCAGCGGCGCAGAGATCCGGCTGGATCCGCGGACAGCTCTCATTGAGCCTCATCCACCCGCTGCCTCGTTCGATGGCACAGGAACGGTCTCCGTACAATCGGGCCAGCCGACCGAGAGTTTCCGCGGTCGCGCCCAGAAGCAACGTCTTACCGAGAAGCGCGACCGAGGCGTGTTCCGGGTCGGCGTCCGCCATCAGATCGTAAACTGCCGGTGTCCGAGGGTCGATCTCTCGCGCGTAACGGAAAGCCTCCATCGCCTCGGCGTTCCTTCCTACTCTGGTGAGGGTGATCCCCAGTTGTAGGTAAAGCGGTTGATAGGCCACTCGGGTGGCCAATGGCCTGCCGTGAGCCAACTGGGCCTGGTCGTACGCCTTTTCGATGGCCTGCGACGCTGCGCGGGCAGACAGCAGGACGCTCAACGATTTTTCGTACCACTCGCGGTTCTCCGGTGCTCGGGCGCGATCGCCTTTGATCCTGTAATAGATCCCCAGGTCGGAAGGCGTCTGCTGAAAGACTTTCCCGGGAGGCAGGGGCAGAAGGATCTCCCACGCCGCTTCCGAGGCCTGAATGGCGGCATCCAGGTTGCGTTGCGGATCCCGCTCAAACAGGGATGTCGCCAGCACCTGGCGGAGCCGGGCGCTACGGGGAGCGCTTTCCACATCGGACTGAGCGAGTGTAAGGTTGTCCTGCCAGTCCCGATTCCGTGCGACCGTCCGGCCGGCCAGCAAGACCAGTGCGCAGATCGTTGCGCAGATCAGCGCGGCTTGGGCTGGGGCGCGCGCCTTCACACGCCACAGCAAGCCCACCGCGGCGACGGCGAAACCGATCGACGGAAGGTAGAGGAACCGTTCCGCCATGGTGGCGCCAATCAGGATGGCGAGATTCGAAACCGGGAGCAGCGCCAGCCCGAACGTACCGGCGGCCCAGAACATCAACTTGTCCCGCCGGTAGCGTTTCAGCACAACCGCGAGAATCCCTGCAATTGCCGCCAAGGCCAGCCACGCTCCCGGATCGGAAGCCGTCACTGGGACAATCTGGGCGAAGCCCCGCTCACTCGACAAGGGGAGCGGCCAAATCAGCAGCAGGAGGTCCATCCCGGCCGTGCGGAGGGCCGTCCAACGAGCCGCCAAAAACCCCATGCCGCGGAGCGGGTTGTCCACAAAAGGCATCTCCGGAACAGGGGCGGCGCTAAAGACCCAGTGCCGCACGCAAACCATGAGCAGCAGCGCCCCGGCAACGGCGGCATACGCAGCCAGCCGGCGGCGTCCTCCTCCGCGCCATCCAGTGCCGAATGTGATGTCCCAGAGCAGCATCAAACCGGGGAGGACGGCAGCGCTTTCCTTCGAAAAGAATCCGCAGACGGCAACCGCAAACAGCGCGGCGGCAGCGTAAGGCCGCGGGCCGTCCGCCGACACCATGCGAATATACAGCAACAAGGCCGTGAGCACCCACAGGGCCGCCAGCAGGTCGGCCCGTCCGGCGATATTGGCCACGGCCTCGGTGGTGATGGGGTGCGCCATCCACAGGCAAGCCGCAAGAAAGGCCGGCGTGCGGTCCCGGAACAGCCGCAGCGCCAGCGCAAACACAAGCATCGAGTTGATGGCGTGCAGCAGAACGTTGAGCACGTGATACCCGGTGGGACCATCCGCATTGCCGAGAATGGCATAGTTGAACAGGAACGAAAGGGTCGTTACCGGACGATATAACGTGTCGACGGAACTGGGCCACCAATAATCGTTCCGGAAAATAAGACCGAGATTCTGAAGAGTGGCGGCGTGAACGCGGGGGTCGCGGCGGATGAGCGCGACCGCGTCCAAGGCGAAGCCGAGGCCGAACGTGTTGGCGTAGACGAGTAGCGTAGCCACGCACAACAGCACGGGCAGAATTGAAGAGTTGCGCGCCACTGTCACATTCTCGCGCAGAAGCAGACCGGAGTAGGATAAGACCAGATGTCGGCTGTGTCCGGTATGCCCGCTCGCAGGGTTGGTAGCCGTCTCGTTCTGGCAGCGGGATTCGGCGGTCTGCTGCTGCTCATGGCGTTTGCCGGCCTGGACAGTATCGCCACCCTGCGCCAGATCCAGACCGCCAACGATGAGATCCGCCAGAACTTCGTGAAACGAACGCGCCTTCTGGAGCGGATCCGCGGCGACGTCTACGTGTCCGGGACTTACGTACGCGACTACCTCTTGGAATCGGAATCCGGCAGAGCCGAAGGGCACCGCTACAGCCTCCGCGAAACCCGGCACGATATGGACGAAGCCCTGACGCAATACCGGGCGATGTTGACACCGGGCGAAGCCGGGCCGTTCGCGGTGCTGACCGGGGAATTGAACCAATACTGGGGGATGCTGGATCCGGTCTTTGAATGGGACCCGCCGCAGCGCCGCCAGGCCGGATATCCGTTTCTGCGCGACGAGGTTTTCCCGCGCCGCACGGCGATGCTGGGCATCGCGGACCAGATCGGCGCGATCGACGAATCGCAATTGCAGGCCGGCAAGGAGCGCGTCGAGCGGATCTTCTCCAGCCTGGCGAAGCGGGTCGCCATCACCGTCGTCCTGACCATCGGCCTGGGCCTGGTGCTGGCAGCGTTCAGCGTGCGCAAGATCCTGGGACTCGAAACGGCGACCGGCGCCAATCTGGCGGAGATCTCCCGCGCGCGGAAGGAATTGCAGCGGCTCTCGGCCAGTCTCGTGGAAGCCCAGGAAAACGAGCGCCGCTCCATTTCCCGCGAACTGCACGACGAAATCGGCCAGGCCCTCACGGGCGTTCTGGTGGAACTGGCCAACCTGTCGACCCTGATCCGCACCGGCGACCAGGATGCCTTGGCCGCCAAGACCGCCGAAATCAAGCGGGAAGTGGAGAGTTCCATCGGTGTGGTCCGCAACATGGCGCTGCTGCTGCGGCCCTCCATGCTGGACGATCTGGGATTGGTTCCGGCGCTCGAGTGGCAGGCTCGCGAGGTGTCCAAGCGCACCGGGATCTGGGTCAAGGTGGCGGCCGGCGTACTTTCCGGGGAACTTCCCGAGGAACACAAGACGTGCGTCTACCGGATTGTGCAAGAGGCGCTCCATAACTCGGTGCAACACGCCGCGGCGCACAATGTGACGGTGACGGTGACCCAGGAGGACGGCCGTCTCTGGCTGGCGATACAGGACGACGGCAAGGGATTTCAGACCGAGCGGGGGAAAGGCATGGGATTATTGGGCATGGAAGAGCGCGTGAGCCATTTGGGCGGTGTTTTCGCGGTGGAATCGGCGCCGGGGCGCGGAACGATAGTGCGAGCGACGCTGCCGCTCGCGCGGGAACGGGCATGAGACCGATCCGGATTCTCCTGGCGGACGACCACACCGTAGTGCGCAAAGGCTTGCGCCTGCTGCTGGAGAACAGTCCCGGCTTCCAGGTGGTGGCCGACGCCGCCGATGGCCGTGAAGCCGTGGCGTTGGCCGCCGAGCATTCGCCGGACGTCGTCGTCATGGACGTCGCCATGCCCATTCTGAATGGCATTGAGGCCGCGCGGCAGATTGTGGCGAAGCAGCCGCAGACCGCGGTTGTGTTCTTGAGCATGCATTCCGACGAGGGGTACGTCCTGAAGGCGCTGAAGGCCGGCGCGCGGGCATACCTGCTCAAGGATTCCGCCGAACACGACTTGACGGACGCGGTGAAGGCCGTCAGCGAAGGCAAGGCTTTCTTCAGTCCGGCGATCAGCAAGATGCTGGTCGAAGACTATATACGCCAGATGCGCGAGCGGTCCGTGGAAGACAGCTACGACTTGCTGACCACCCGCGAGCGCGAGGTGCTGCAACTGCTGGCCGAAGGAAAGAACAACAAGGATGTGGCTAACCTGCTCAATCTGAGCCTCTACACGGTGGAGACCCATCGCAGCAACATCTTCCAGAAACTGAATCTGCACAGCGGGGCGGAGCTGATCCTCTATGCCATTCGCAAAGGCGTGATCAGTTGACCGCCCCACGCATTTACTGGATCTGTGAGGACGCGGTATGGACCGGCCGTTCCGGATTGGTTTCCTGGGCGGATCTCGATCCGCCACCCGCCAGCAAGCGGAGCAGGATGTCTTGTGCGAGCGTGTGTTCCTCGACGAAATCCACACCCGCGGCGGTCAGCGAGAAATCGGCGGCCTGATCCATCTCGACATATCGCTTCTGTTTCAGGTACCACAACGTGAATTCCAGGTACTCGCGGGGAATCGACATAAGTTCCTCGAGTTCCACGAGGGCGATAGAAGGATGGTCCGGATTCCGCCGGCGCTGCGCATACAGCAGGCAGAGAACGCCCAGGCGACGGTTCACCTCGCCTTCTTTTTCGTCGACAAACGCACGTGCCTGAAACAGAGGCAACGGGCGGTGGCGTTCCGTGCCCCGCAGCGCGTCGTACTGCGCGCGCCGGGCGGGATCGCTGAGAATCCGGTATGCTTGCGACAACAAAAGAAAGCGTTCCGGGTCGCCGCTGTCGGGATTGTCGGGATGAAACCGGGCGGCCATAATCCGATAGACCCGATGAACGGTTTCCATGTCGGCTTTTCGGCTGAGTTGCAGAATCTCGTAGTAGTCGATTTCCGCGCTGGTTAGGTTGGACTGATGCGAGCCGCTGCAGAACTGCACTCCGATCCGGAAGAGCTCGCCGTTCGGAACACAGTAGCGAACGACGGCCTCAATGGCGGAACCAAGGCGCGGAACATCCATGCAGACTTGAGTTCCGATCGCCATGGGAACCGTGCTTTCCAGACGCATTCCGGATTCGGAAGCATCGCGGGCGCGCGGCCGCAGGGTCTGGACCTGGCCGGTGGAATCTTCCCAATAGAAGACCACCTGGTAGTCAACCGTTATCCGTTGGTGTTGGCGTTTCGTCTTCTGCATCATGCATTCTCCAGTTCAGGAAAAGTATTGCCATGGAATGTCATCGATTCCTTATTGGGGAATCTCAACTGGTCCGCGGCAGTGGTGGCAGCCGCCCTGACGTGCTCGTCTACATCGTCCAGGCAGGAAAGTATGGCAGCCCGGTTCGCCGGGATTGTGGGCAAATAGGGAAGAAGCCGCATGACTTCCACGCGGACCGATGGATCGGGGTGCTTCGCGAGCGGTTGCACGTCCAGTTGGGGCAGAGCCCGTTCCCAGGAGACCAGCAATCTCAGCACGTCCAGCGGCTTCCGGGTTTGTAACGCGTGAGGGACCGCATTCTCACACAACTGAGTGGCATAACGGGCGAGTTCCCCACCAATTGCCGAGCGCACGCCGGGGGTGTCCGTCAGTGTGCCTTCAAACACGCGGACGATCTCCACGGGTTCCGCGGTGGCCAGCAGAATGCGAGCGGCGTCCACGCGAATCTGCTCGTCCGGATCGCGAAATCCGTTCGGCGCAACGTCCCCGGCAAGGCGGCGAACCGGCTCATAGTGGGCCATCGCGGCTATTCGCGAGAACGCGATTCGGCGTTTCGTCAGGTTGGCGGAGTTCGCCTCTTCCCACCAGCGCCGCACATAACCCAACACGATGGTCAGGTCGCAGAGTTCTTCGCGCCGTCCAGCCACTATGGTCTGGTAGCGAAGGATGGTTTCCCGCACTTCATCGGGATGCGACGCCGCGAGTATGCGCAGACGGCTGGTGTCGCGATTGCCTCCCAGATAGACAGAGAGCGCATCCACGATTTCCGGCTCGATTCCCGGCGCGGCCTGCTTCCTGCGGCGGGGGGACCGGAACAGAATGGCGGCGAGCAGCAGGAACAGGACAACCGACGCAATTCCCGCAGCCCCGAGCTTCTCCATCTTGGCGTCTATAATCATCGGATCAACCTCTTCAAGCGGGCTACAAGTTCAAATGGGTTGAATGGCTTGGTGAGGTAATCGTCCGCCCCCAAATTGAAGCCGCGCAGAATCTGCTTCTCCTGCTGGCAGGAGGTGAGCAAGATTATCTTTACGGGAAGTTTCTCCGCGCGAACCGCGGCGAGCACTTCGAATCCGTCCATGCCCGGCATTTCGACATCCAGGACCGCGAGATGCGGGTGCTCGCTCCGGATGAGGCTCAGGGCGTCGGCGCCGTTGTCGGCGGATCGGCAGGACATGCCGTAATTCTGGAGCGTGCATCCCACCAGGGCCCGGACAATGTTATCGTCGTCCGCGAACACCACGCTCGGATGGGTAACGTCTGGCCGGGGCTGAGACGCCTCTTTGGCGGCGGCCTTGGAAGGTTGATTGGGAACAGCCACGCTGTTGCGGGAGACGGCGAAGGCGAGCCGCATCAAGACTTCTTCAGGCTCCTCTCCGTCCGTGAGAAAGTCCGCGGCGCGGCTTCGGACATCCGGAGAAAGAGCGATCAAGTCGCGCCGGTCGCCGGTGAATACAATCTTTCCTTCAGCCGGGACGGGTGCGCCGGATTGCAGCCACGCACTCTGCAGAGTCTCAGGCCGGACATGGAAGACGATCAGGTCGCAGTCCCGAACCACTTTGGATTCCGGGCCGTCGGCCGCATCGAAGAGCCGCGTCCGCGCTTTCACGCGTTCGAGCACCGCGCACATGGAATCGGCTCGTTCCGCCGAAAACCCGATCAAGGCGATCCGTTTCCCCGCGGTTGCCTGGACGACGAATTCCGGCAGAGGTACGAGGCTGCTTTCGCGCAACTCGGAAAACGTGAGAAACAGGTCGGTGAAGACGACGCGGAGGCTGGCGACATTCACCGGCCGTTGGCGTACCAACCCATCGGCCCTGCGCGCCAGGTCGGAAATTTCGGGGTGGCCGAGGAGAGCCGCGCTGCCGGTCCATTCGTGCAGCTGGCTGGCGGCGCGCGTCGATTCGAACCCGGAATCCAAGCTATCCAGCAACTGCCGGCTGCGCTCCGTGCCCTCATTCAAGAAGTTGCGCCTCAGGTCCGCGATCTCCGGGCTGGAGAAATTCGAGGCTGTTGGCGCCTCAACGGGCGGTGCGGGTACGAGGGGGGGCCGGGACAATAACTCGCGCACTTTGGAAGCCAGGGTCGAGGTATCGATCGGTTTACTGATGTAATCTTCGCAGCCGGCGAGTAAGGCTTTTTGGCGGTCCTCCTCCATGGCGCAAGCCGTCAGAGCGACTACCCTGATCGTACTTGTCCGGGGATCCTCTTTGACCTTCCGGGTCATGTCCAAGCCGTTCATGCCCGGCAATTGAATATCGGCCAGAATGAGTTCCGGCCGGTAATTAGAAAGCATGAGGAGGGCATCTTCGGCACGTTCGGCCGTGCGGACTTCGAAACCTTCGTGCGTCAGCACAAGCCGGATCAACTTCAGATTGACCGGCACGTCGTCGACAACCAGAATCGGTGTTCCAGGCACTATAGCGCCCTCCATGTGGACCAGTATGCCGTTTGATTCAGTGGAGCAAAAGGACTACCCGTACTTCGAGAGTACCGATTGAAGTACCAGGCCTACTGTTTCCGCCGCATGACGTAGAGCCATCTGGTGGCTCCCTCCCGGTGGTGCGCCGCCAGGATATGGAACCGGCTTCCGCAAATCTGCTCGAACTGCGCCGCATCCAGTCCGCGAAACAGCTCTTCGCGGCCGCGGACCAGGCGCTGGAACATGGAGTCCTGAGGCGAAACAAACTCGATCACCAACAGGCTCGAGGTGAGACTGGCGGCCAGATCCACGATGGCGGCAAGCGGGATACGTTCGGTCACCAGCATATGGTGAACTACGGCCAGCATGAAAACGGCATCGAACGCGCCGCGTGCCCGGTCGAGAAAGGAGGGCCACTCGCGGTTATTCCACCCCATGGCGGGAGTGGGACGCGCCAGGTCCACTACCAGCGGCAAAATGTTCTGCTTTTCGGCGCGGGCTCTCCGCCAGACATTGCCCGCCGCCGCCTGGTCGGTATCGATGCCCACCACCGCCGCCCCGGCGCGTGCCGCCTGCAAGCTGAAGTGCCCGGTGTTGCAGCCGACGTCCAGCACGCGTTGGGGGGCGTGTTCCGCCAGAAACGCGGCGATGAACCGTTCCTTGTCCTGAAATTGTCCGGCGGTGTAATTGTTTTCGCCCTCCATGTACCGGGTCCATGCCGAGGCGGGTGGGGTCTTGGGAGCGATCGCGTCCAGCTTGCGTCTGAGCCCGCGCAGCAGATGGCGCAGAATGAAGCGGGCCTGTTCGGGGTCCGGCAGCAATTTTTGCCGGTAGACGGAGGGGTCGTCCGGTTTGTGCCGGGCGGCCAGCCATACCGGCATGGAAACCAGCGGCAAGACGGCCGGATGCAGCCGCTGCAGCGGGCTTAGCCAGCGGTAGATATCCTCCGGTTCCAGGCCATCGCGGCGCGCCAACAGAATCTGGCCGAGCGGCACTCCGAACCGGCGATTGGCGAAAAGGGGCAGTACAAACGTGCGGATGAATTGGGCGTACGGCAGCCAGGTCGGGTCGCCCGTATCGCGCCGTTCGATGGAGAGTACATCGATGAAGACCGCGTCCGGGCCGCGGAAAAGGACATTGTAGGGGGTGGCGTCCTTCAAGCCGAATCCTTCGGGCAGGAGGTCGAGCGCCAGGTCCAGGGTCAGCCGCGCGGCGGCGTCCAGCAGCTCCGGAGGCCATTCGTAAGGGTAGCTGGGAAACGGAATCGGCTCATGTTCGAGGATGCAGTCTGCCCCGAGAGATTCGAACAAACGGGAGATGCCGCCCTGTTCCAGGAGTTCCCGCGTTTGCGTTTCATCGAGTTGCGTGGTCCGAACCAGGGCGCCGGACCGGCTCCACTCAGAGGCGGCGCGGCTGGGCAGAAACGCGCGGAGGCCGCGCATTCCGGCCGCGGTCACCATCCGCAGGATCCGGCCGTCCGAGACAAACAGGGCGCCATTCGGATCGCGGAAAGAGGCGGACAGGGGATGATCGCTCACGGCCGGCTCCCCCGATGATCCCATGAGTCGGTACCGCCGGTACCAACCAGTTAGCTTGACAGCGGTAAAACCGAGGCGTCAGACTCTAGATTGCTGCTTCACCTGAAGAAATCTGGCAGCCGTCACGGAGACTTAACGTTGAATCTGTACAAAGCCCTCATGTGTCTGGGGATCGCCGCACCAGCCTTTGCGCAGTATGGAGGCCCGGCCATCCTGTCGCGAGGGGAAGCGCCGGCGGCCATGGCGACTCCGGAGATCGACTTCCGGCCTTTCCTGACGGTGTCGGGTACCTACGATACCGGCTTGGCCGCCGTATCGGTCAATTCGCAGGGGCAACTGGCCAATGCCTCCTCTTTTGGCATGCAGTTCGGCTGGGGCGTCAGCGGCACCCATAGCTGGAAACATACCAAGATCGGGTTGGACTATAAAGGTTCCATCAACGACTACTTCACCAAGACGTATTACGACGGTCTCAACCAGAGTCTGGGGCTCGGCATCACCCATGAGTTCTCGCGCCGCCTTGTCATGAGCCTGAGCGAAAGCACCGGGATTTTTTCGCAGAACTACACCACGCTCGGCCTTCCCCAGACAGTGCCGTTCGACTCCTCCCAAAGCAATATTCCAGTGTCGGACTTCTTCGACAATCGGACGATATTTTCCTCCACGTCGGCGGATCTGATCTACCGGATGAACTCGCGGCTCTCCTATGACATTGGCGGCTCCTACTTCACCGACATTCGGCGGTCGTCGGCGCTCTACGGGTCGAACGGCCTCAGCGCGCACGGGGACTTTCAGTACCGCTTGACGCGCCGCACCACCATGGGGGTGCAGTACGGCTACTCGCATTACACTTTCCCCGGTATCACTGGCAGCACCGACATGCACACTCTGTCGGGAACATTCTCCACAAGGTTGAGCAAGATGTGGGAGTTTTCCGGCTCCGCCGGCGCCATACGCGTGGAAAGCAATTTCATCGAATCCGTTCCGCTGAATCCGGTGGTGGCGGAGCTGCTAGGAGTTTCGAGCGGATTGGCCGTGCTCTACAACAAGCAGTACGTACCCGGCTTCAGTGGCCGGCTTTCGGCAACGTTCCGTAAAGGCGTTTTCTACCTGACCGGTGGGCGCAGCATCACGCCCGGTAATGGTCTCTTCCTCACCACGGAGATGACTTCAGCCGCATTGGGCTACTCCTATACGGGATTGCGCCATTGGAGTCTCACCGCCCAGGCTCTGTACGATCACGGAACCTCCTTGGGCAACATTCTGGGGATTTACGGCGACGCCAGCGGCGGCCTTACCGTTAGCCGGGACATCATAAAGAGTGTGCATTTCTTGGCCGGGGCCGACGCACGCCGCTACCTAAGCCCCAGCTTCACTCTGTACAACAGGACTGTATACGATGCGCATATCGGCCTGGGTTGGACGCCCGGTAATGTACCGCTCCGTCTGTGGTAGTCAAATTGGTCCAACTTAACGATTTCCAACGCCAATGGGAAGATATCCGCGACGACGCGCTGGCTGCCATCAAAGCAGTGGGACGGAGTGGTTCGTATATCCTTGGGCGCGAGGTGGCCACTTTCGAGGAATCGCTGGCCACCGCCTGGGGCAGCCAATACGCAATCGGCGTGGGTAGCGGCCTGGACGCCCTGGAGATCTCTCTCAGAGTCCTGGGATGCGGGCCTGGCGACAAAGTTCTCACCACGCCCCTGTCGGCTTTTGCTTCGACGCTGGCGATCCTCAAGTTGGGAGCCGTGCCGGTCTTCGTGGACACCGACGAGTTCGGATTGATCGATCTCGACGCGTGCCGATCGGTTCTCCGGACCAGACCGGACGTCCGGTTTCTGGCGCCGGTGCATCTGTACGGGCACTCTGTCGATCTGGGGCAGCTCGGGACGCTGCGCGACGAATACGGCTGCGAAGTGGTGGAAGATTGCGCGCAATCCATCGGGGCCAGCCATAACAGTATCCCAACGGGCACGGTCGGGCGGATGGCGGCGACCAGTTTCTATCCCACTAAAAACCTGGGAGCCCTGGGAGACGGCGGGGCTATTCTGACCGGCGATCCGGATCTGGCCTGTACCGTACGCGCGTTGCGCGATTACGGGCAGAGCGCCAAGTACCGGCACGAGCTGGTGGGCTATAACAGCCGTTTGGACGAATTGCAGGCCGCGCTGCTGCGGCGCGTCTTTCTTCCGCGCCTGGCGGCGGGGCTGGAGAGACGGCGGCTCATCGCCAGACGCTACACCCGGGGAATACGAAATCCCGCTCTCCGGGTAATGGGGGCGCCGCGCGGTTCCGATTCCTGCTGGCACCTCTTTCCAGTGCTGGTGGAGGGGGGCCGGAAAACCGATTTTATGAACTGGCTGGGGTCGCAAGGCGTCGGCTGTGGGGAACACTATCCATGCGCCATCCCCGATCAACCGGCGATGAAAGGCGTGGCATTTGAATCGGCCGGTCCACTCGAAATCGCGCGCCGTATCTGCCGGAGCCAGGTGAGCCTGCCCGTCCATCCGTATTTGACCGACAGCGACCTCGGCCGGGTGATCGAAGCGTGCAACGCATGGCGGGGTTTCTAGTCTACAATTGCTCGTCTATGCGAAACGGCACGGCAACGGGGCCCGGGTCCGGCATCTTCTTGAGCTGGTCCATCACCGCGTCAAAGGGACGATACAGGCGGTTTCCGGCCACATCCTCCAGCGCCGAATCGATCGACAGGCGGCCCGCGCCCGGTTGCCATGGGGCGTCGGGAACGAAGCGCCATTCGGTTTCGTCGCGATCCAAAGCGGCCGTACCTTTCACGCCGGCCACGGACAGGGTCCGCAACACCAAAGCGTAGTCCAACGGTTTCGGAAATTCGACCACCAGCGGGTCGCGCGTCCCGGCCTTGGGCGTGGTGACGCGCCACTTGGCGGGCTCGATTGCCGTACGTTCCGCCGCGGCCACGCGGAACGACTTACGGAATCCATCCAGCAGAGGAGCGCCGGCCGCATCCATCCAGTCGCGGTCGATTTCCAGAGTGTAGCTCTGGCCTTCGGCGAGGTTGGGGCCCAGTTCTTTCAGCGGCGCCAGCCCACGCTTGATGCGGGCGGGGTCGAAGAGCACCGTCAGCCGGGTGGCGCCGGGATCCCACAGTTCCACCTCCAGCAGGGCATGCTCCAGGCGCGCCCCGTTCTCGCCGAGCAGATGAATGTGCTGCCAGGCTTCATTGCGGCGCATGGCCGCGGAGAAGCAGATGTACATGCGCAGCGCGTTGGAGGGAATATCGCCCGTGGAAGGATAGATGTGCTCCACGCGCGCACTGGGCACGGCGTCCTGTTTCGGCGTATCGAACTCGGCGAGGACCAACAGGCCAGGGGGGTGAAACAATGCGACGATGTGCATCCCCGGCGCGATCGGCCAGCGGGGGCGGAACGTCAAAGTGCCGTCTTCCACGGTGTACGAGCCGAGCAGCGGCGGCAAGCCGGAGGAAGGTTGCCCCACGGAGACCGGAAAAATCGAAGCCCATCCCCCCGCCGGCTCGGACGACGCCTTCCAGCCCACAACCTGGAACGCTCCTTCGCCGTAGCGGATGGCGACCTTGTCAGCCGCTGTAAGGGCAAACACCAGCAGCGCGGCCGAGACTATGCGGGGCGTGGATTTCATCGGACCGGGTGCGCCGTCCCTATGGCAGCGGAACGGTGCGCAGATTGACGGAGCCGTCCGCGCTCTCGAGAATCAGCGCGGTGGCGTCGTCGAATTTGTTCAGATGTTGGACACCCTTCAGGCCGGCGATGGTTTCGTACGGGACGCCGGCGGGTTCGGTATGGGCGGTGATCGGGTTGTACGAATCCAGGTTGTCGGCCGGCAATTTCATGACGCCGCGGGCGCTATTGGCCAGCAGGATAAAGTGCTTGCCGCCCTTTTCGTAGACGATCATGTCCAGCGGCCGGTTTCCGGCGCCCAACTCCGCGATGGTTGTGCCTTGCACTCTGGCGCCGGGTTTCAGGTCGGAAACCGCGATCTTGACGAGCGGCGTGCAGGTATAGGCTGCCAGAATCTGTTTCTGGCCGCCGAATTCATACGGCACAAAGGTTCGCACTGGAGCGGCGGTCTCATAGCGGCCGTGCGATCCGTGATAAATCCGGATTCCCGCGCCCTTGGTGGAATCGTTGAAGGGGAACGGCAGCGAGCGTAGCGCGGACGAGAACTCTTCATTCGAGAGTCCCGCGACAAGCACGTTGCCATCCACGTACGCCATGGACGTGATAGTCTCCACCTGCCTCCCATTGGATGCGGGGTCCGGCGGATCGGCGAATCTCACCGAGGAATGGGGGATGTCCGCGAGCGGCACTTCCGAGATTTTACCCGCCCGATCGACTCGCAGGATCACCGGAATCGCGTCCGGACCGCGGCCGCGCGAGACCGACAGATACACATTCTTCGACAGAGGATTCACCGCGGTATCGTTGATCAGGATCTGATCCGGCGCGGCGCCCAACATCGCCGCGATCTTGGCATTGATGCCGGCCACTTCCAGCGAGCCGCCGGCAGCGGAAGGGTTGCGGTCCCGCACATCCAGCGCGTACACCGACGCGCCGGATGTATCGCCGACGAAGAGGATGCCATCCGGACCGAACGCGAGCGCGCCCGCGGACTTGAGATCCGCCTTGCCGGATTGCAGGTTGTACGGTGAGGCGGCCAGTGCCAAAACGGCGGTGGCGAAGGCGGCGGCAGCCAGCCGGAAAAATTGTCGAGTATTCATATTGCCCTCCAGCCTGGGAATTTGGCCTTATGCTATCACAGTAGACGGAGGATGAGCGCTACCGCCTGAACGGCATCGGCGACCGTGAAATCCGGCCGGCAGGCCTGTTCCGCTCCGTAACCGGTCAACACCAGGATAGTGCGGGCGCGGACGCGCTGCCCGCATTCGATATCCGCGCTCTTATCGCCGGCCAACCAGGATTGCGCCAGGTCCAGTCCCATATCTTTCGCGGCTTCCAGCAGCATGCCGGGTTCGGGTTTACGGCAGGTGGACGAAATGCCGGGCGCGTCGGGACAAAAGTAGGAGGCGTCGATCAGGCCGGGGCCTACCTGACGGAAGAACTCCTGCTGTACGGCTTGGTATTGCGCCTCGGTGAAATAACCGCGGCCGATGCCGCTCTGGTTGCTGACGATCACCGTCGCGAAACCGGCCTCTTTCAGCTTGCGGAGCGCCTCGGACACGCCCGGGTAGACCTTGACCTTGGCGGGATCGCCGCAGTAGTTCACCTCCTCCATCAGCGTCCCGTCGCGGTCGAAGAAGACCGCCCGGCGCCCGCTCATAAATCCGCCAGGCTGGCCTGCAGTTCCGCCATGGTCGCCGTTGCGGTGCCCAGCTTGCCCACTACGATACCGCTGGCGCGATTGGCCAACTCCGCGGCCTGTGACGGCGTGGCGCCCGCGCACAGGGCTAGCGTCAGGACTGCAATGGCGGTATCGCCCGCGCCCGAGACATCGAAGACGTCCTTGGCCCGCGTGGGTGTGTGATACGGCGGCCGGCCAGTCTCGAAGAGCATCATGCCCTGTTCCCCGAGCGTGATCAGCAGACTCCCGGTTTGCCAGAGTTCGAGCAATCGCCGGCCAGCCGCCAGGATGGCGTCGTCCGGCTCCGAGGGCGCTAACCCTGCCGCCAGGAACGCCTCGGCCCGGTTGGGCTTGATGGCGGTCGCGCCGTGCCAGGCAAGCGAGGTATGAGGATGCGGGTCCACGGTCAGGATCTTGTGGTTCTTGGTGGCAATGGCGCAGATCGCGTCGGCAAGCGGTTGCGTCAGAAAGCCCTTGCCGTAATCCGCCACGATGATGCCGTCCAGGTCCGCGATGCAGCGCGCCAGACGATCGATGGCAAGCTGCGTCTGCTCGCGAGTGAGCGGCGTTTTGTAGTCGCGGTCCACGCGAACGACCTGCTGATTGCGCGCGATCACCCTGGTTTTGACCGTAGTCGATCGTTCAGAATCGCGTTGGACCTCGCCCGTATCGATGCCGCCCGCCGCCAGCAATTCCAGGAGGCGATTGCCGCGGGAATCCGTACCCGCGATGCCCATGAGCGCCGTGGCAGTGGTGAACTCCCGGACATTGCGCGCCACGTTGGCGGCGCCGCCCGGATAGTACGATTCGGACGTGACATCCACCACCGGCACGGGGGCTTCGGGCGAGATGCGCGAGACCTTGCCCCATAGGAATTCATCGAGCATGAGGTCGCCGACCACGAGGATCCGCTGGGCGGCGAATTGGCCGGCGATCTGACTGAGACGGAGGCTATCCATGAAACCGAACGCAATGATAGCAGACGTGTGTCACGCCCGCGGCCGCGAAAACCGGCTCCCCACATTCACCAGCAGATACCCTGTCCCGAGCAGCGAGATCCACAGGATGGGAGCGCGGAATCGCGGGTCGTTCTGAACCAGATAATACAGGATGGGGTAGAGGAGTTGCACCGCGCCCAGAAACAGCAGGATGGGTTTCCGCCGGGCGGCAAGAAGGAGGAAACCGAAAATCGAACCGATGGTCACGAAAGCGACTCCAAAGGCATAGAGCGAGTGACCTTCGGCATCCGGGAACCAAAACATGCGCGCGCGCGTGGCTGACAGGGACAGGAATTTCCACGGGTGGCTGCGCATCCACGATCGGGCAGTGGCCATACGCGAGCGGTTGTATTCGATTTCTCCCAGGCGGGCGACTTCCCTGGCTTCGCTCAGCGACGGGTCGGGGTGTCTCTCCCGATACAACCCGTTGGCATTATTCCGCTCGAAGCTCCCTGTGGCGCGATCGCTGTTCGAAACGTAAAGTTCCAGGCCGAGGTTGTCACGAACGAAAAACAGCGCGTGGAACTGCTGGTAATTGCGCCAGGTCCAGGGGGCCAGGGCGGCCGCGGTTCCGAGCGCCAGGCAAAGTACGAATGCGCCGCGACGCTGTTTCAGGTAGCGCCAGTATACATAGACGAGCCACGGTGCGGTCACGGAAGTCGACGCGGGATTGAGCAGCGCCAACGAGCCGAATGCCACACCTATCGCCAACCCTCGCCAGGCGCCCCCCTTGCCGGCCAAGCGGTAAGACGCCAGACAGAAGAGCATGAGCGCCGTTGCGAGATAGATCACTTCGAATTGCGGGAAGAAAAAGTAAAGCGGCAGAACAATCGTGAGCACGGCGGCGCAAATGCCAGGACGACGGTCATGAAAGAAGAGTTTCGAAATGCCTGGAAGAAGCGCGGCGTGCAATCCGTGAACGGCCATGGAACAGGCCGCGGCCGCCACGCCGAATGCGGAGGAATAACCAAAAAGCCGTAGCAACAGCGAGAGGAACGCGGGGTAGAGAGGCGCCACATGAGCGGTTGGTCCGGTGGCCAGGCTGCTATACGGATTCGCGAACTGGCCGTGCTCGGCCATGCTCCGCGCCACGGCGACGGTTTCGAATCCCGATCCCAAGCCGGCACTCCCGGCGCGAAACGAAATTGAAACAACCGCTCCCAAAAAGAGCAGCCACGGGATCAGCCTGCCGTCCGGTGGAGCATCCTCGTCCGGCGCGGCAGTGGCGGCAAGCTCTGGCTGGGATACGGCCATGCTAGACATATCAAAATGGTAATCGGCGAACGGCCGACTCAACAATACTGACGTTGGGCAGCGGTTGGGTTAACCATTGATAACCCGCCGCCCCCCAACCAATGCACACTTGTTGCGAGTACGGCTTTTCGGGTCCAATGGATCATAGCCGGAATGTCGCCAAATTTTCCTTCGCTCGATCTCGTGGCTTGTCTGGCCAGTTTCACGCTGTTCTCGCTTTTCGCGCTGGTTCCGGGCTACACTGTCGCGTGGCTGGCCGACCTGCTCGCGTTCCGGAAACGTTCGCTGCTTGCCCGAATTGCGATTAGTATTCCCCTCTCGATCGGCCTGACGCCTATCCTCGCCTACCTCGCCGGGCGATTCCTATCCATGACGGCGGTCTGGTTCGTCTTTGGATCGATCTGGCTTGTGTTTGTGGTCCTGATCGTGCGCGGGCTCCTCTCGACGGCGCCGAGGCTGACTCGCGGGAAAGCGCCCATTGCGTACGCGGCCATTGTTGGCGGCTGGCTGGCAGCCGGTTTATTCTCCTTGATCGATTTGCAAATCAAGGACCGCCTTTATTTCTCGGTGGTCTCATTCGACTATTCGCTGCGAACCACGCTGGTCTCCTCCATATCGAGAACGGGAATTCCGCCGGCCAACCCTCTGTTTTTCCCGGGACACATGGTTCCGCTCCGCTACCACTACTTCTGGCTGATTCCCTGCAGCCTGGTCGATCTGCTGGGCGGACGGCTGGTGTCCGCGCGTCAGGCAATCATCGGAGGAACGTTGTGGTGCGGGCTCGGACTCATCGCCATCGTCCCGCTGTATCTTCGATTCTTTCACCGGGCGGGCGCACGGGCCATCCATCGCAGGTCGCTGATCGGCATTGCATTGCTGGCTGTGACGGGTTTGGATGTTTTGCCGAACCTGCTGCGCGACATCGCCAAAATTCCCCTGCCCGATCCCGAATGGTGGAATAGTTACCAGGTTTCCAGTTGGACCACCTCGGTGCTATGGGTGCCGCATCATACCGCCGCCATGATCGCCGGGCTCATGGCGATCCTAATCATTTGGAATTCAGGGCAGGCGGCCACAGCCCTCCGGCGTGCCTTCTGGATGGGTATTGCCGGACTCTCGATGGCAACCTGTATCGGGTCGTCAATCTATGTCGGATTCATCTTCGGAAGCGCCCTCCTGGTCTGGACCTGCATCCTGCTTCTCAAGCGCTGGAACAGGGAAGCGGTCTTTGCGATGGCCGTGGGATCGATCGCGATGCTTGCGGTGGTCCGGCATCTGCTCGATCTGCGGGGAACTCTTGGAGGCGCGCCAGGCGCCGGGCCGGTCTTTGTATTCCGGGTGAGCGATTTCGTGTTTAGCGGACTGTTCCGAGACTGGATTCATGGTTCCGAGCTTCGCCTGGACCTGATCAATGGCCTGATGCTTCCCGCGAATTACTTCCTGGAACTTGGCGCATTTCTCGTCGGCGGCATCTGGACCCTGCGCCGGTGGTTTACCGCTCACAAGAAAATGAATCGCTACCAGATGGCTACGCTGACCTTCGCCGCAACCAGCATTCTGATCTGCACCTTCCTTCGCTCTTCGGTGATCGCCAACAACGACCTTGGCGACCGGGGCTTTCTTCTCGCGCAGTTTGTCCTGCTCCTTTGGATGACCGACATACTGGAACAAAAGCTTTCGCTGTCCGCCGGGCGGCGAGCGTTTCTCGGATTCTTGCTTGTCATCGGCGTCGCCGGCAGTATTCACGAGGCCGTGGTTTTGCGGACCTACCCGATCGCTTCCGACCTGCTGGACATTCCCAGGCAAGCATGGCTCAGTTCGGATCACAACCTCGGGAGACGGACATACGCGCTGCGCGAAGGGTACGAGCAGCTCAGGGACGCCCTGCCGGAAAGCGCAATCGTGCAACACAACCCGAACGCCATTCCTGGAGACCTGCCCTGGGGACTTTATGGGGATCGGCAGGTAGTGGCCGACGATCCAGGCTGCGGGGTGGTCTTCGGGGGAGATCCGGAGCGGTGCGCCGGGATTCAATCGCGGCTCAAACCGATATTCGATGGAGTGTCCAACCCGGACGAAGTGGACCGCGCCTGCGCGGATCTCTCCATTTCGGCAATTCTGGTAAAAGACACGGACCCGGTCTGGGCGAACCGGGAAAGCTGGGTATGGCAAAGACCGCCGATCGTTGCCAATCGATTCATGCGGGCGATTTCCTGTACCGGCCCGAGATCCGCCAGCGTGAAGTAAGAAGCGCGTCTCGTGGCCGCCGGCCATGCACGGAGCCGTGACCGTCTGGGCGCGGCCCGAGCGAGCTCGGGCCGCTCGGACGGCCGCGGTTCTGTGTCACTCCGGTTCTAGCGGCTCGTAGATCGATGCTTCGCCGGGCGGGCGGGTCTTCCAGCGCCGGTGAATCCATAACCACTGGTCGGGATATTCGCGGATAACTGTCTCCAGTTGGTGCTGCAGTGAGCGGGTATCGGCCTCGGCGTCTCCCGTCATCGCGACGGGCGGATAGAAGCGCAGGACGTAGCGCCGCTCATTTTCCATCCAGAGGGCAAATCCCGGAATCACAGCCGCTCCGCTGCGCGCCGCGATCTTGGCGAAGCCCGTACCGGCGCAGGCTGGCAGGCCGAAGAAATCGACGAACACACCGGAATCGAGCCAGGCGTTTTGATCGATGAGCACGCCGACCGCCTGGTTGCGGGCGAGGGCTTTTAGGATGGCGCGAGCGTAATCCTTCTTGAACAGCGTATGGTTGCCGCTCAGCGCGCGGCGGCGTTCCACCATGGCATCGATCAGCGGATTGTCGAGCGGCCTCACTACCACATCCATCGGCCCGGTAAGCAGCCCATGGGCATAGGCGCTCAATTCCCAATTGCCCAGGTGCGCGGTGGCGAACAGCACACCGCGGCCCTGGCGAATGGCGTCCTCGAAGTGTTCAGCGCCTTCCGCCCGGATCCAGGCGGCCAGGTTGTCGCAACGAATGGAGGGAAACCGCGCGAACGCCACCAGAGTCCGCGCGATGGACCGGAAGACGCCATCGACGATCTCCCTGTGCCGCGCGGCGCCGAGTTCGGGAAGGGCGAACGACAGGTTGCGCCGGGCCACCCGCCGCAATCGGGGAATTGCCAGGTCGAGCAGCCGTGCGTAGATACGGGCCAGTCCGTGGGCCAGCGGCAGGGGAGCCCATTCCAGCGATTTCACCACGGTCAGAGCAATTGCGTATTCGGCCCGGTTCCGGAAGACGGAGCGCTGGCTCATGCAAAACGCATTGTAGCGTGGGGAGGGGCTGGCCTACCGGCTGGAAATCGGTTGTACGGTATCCTGGAGACCGGAGGATACGTGTCAGAAGGATCTAAGACGGCGGATGGTGACCAGAAAGTAGCGGATCGGCATGCCGCGGTATTTGTCGCCCTGTCCAAGTTGCCTCCCTTCCACACCACGGCCTTGCGGCTGATGAACCTCTCGGTGGAGAGCGAATCCGCCATGTCGGAATTCGAAGACACCTTCAAAGCGGATCCGGCTCTCACGGCCGATCTGCTGCTGGTTGCGAACTCCGCGGAGTTCGGGTTGCGCTCGCGCATCGAAACCATCCGGCACGCGCTCAGCTTTCTGGGATTGGAACGCGTCCGGTCTCTCGGATGCACCATTGCGTTCAGCTTTTACGTGCGCAACGTTCCGCGTACCTCATACATGCGCACGGCATTGTCGCACAGCCTGGCCACCGCGGTAATCGCCGAAGAGATCGGCAAATTGCACGGATCGGCAACCCTGTATACCGCCGGACTGGTCCACGATCTGGGCCGGCTGGCGCTCTTTCTGAGCGTAGGCTCGCAATACGCCGAGAAGCTCTCGGTACAGTTCGACGATATAGAGCAGTCCTGCGCCCTCGAAAAGGAAGAGTTCGGCATGACCCACTGCGAGGCCGGGGGGACGATTTGCGACAAGTGGCGTTTCCCGCCATCCCTGAAGACTTGCATGGAAAGCCACCACGATCCGGTCACGGGCCGCCTGGCCGAGCCGGTGAATCTGGTTCGAATCGCTTGTGCCATGGCCGAAATTATGGGATTCCCGGAAGTGCGCCAGCAGAAACACGCCGACGCCGGAACCCTTCCCGAGACGCTTCGCTTGCGTCCGGAACTGGCGCCCGATCGCCTTCGGGCACAGATCGACCGGCAGCTTGCGAGCATCGGCGCGGTGTAGGAGGCCGCTTGAGCCGCCACGAAACCGCGACTGTCAGGGGAGCGGCTCGGGCGGGGACAATTCAGCCCCCCGGTTCTCCAGCCCTTCGCGCGGCCCGCTGTGAAGCGTTCGCGTGGTTCTGGCTCGCCGCACGGTCCGCTCCTTCAACAATCGCGGCTCCGTGCCGGCAAAGAAGATGCCCCACGCTGTCCAGTATAATGAGCGTTTCAACTTCCGACCATGGACTCCATCCGTAACGGACGAAGAATCGTCCTGGCATGTCTCGCCGCCTGTATAGGTACGATCGCGCTGGATTCGCTGCTGTTTCGAACCGGATTTTACGCCACCATTCTGCAGCCGGATTCCTCCACCGGCCTCTTCGAGATGATCCTACGTCGCGAACTGAGCGCGCAGGAACACCCGAGCGGTCCCTTGGTGGCGACTTTCGGCAATTCCCGATTCGGCTGGTCGCCCAAAGCGCTCGACCAGCGGCCGGACCCCCATAAATATGCGCTCCGCGCAGCCGGAGTGGCGGGCAGCGACGCCCGGGCCTGGTACTACATGATCCGTGATCTGGATCCCGCCGCGCGGCGGTACAAGGCTCTGGTGTTCGGGGTGGACGATTACGACGACGAGGACCGCTACTACAACCCCAACGACGACATTCGCGCGCTGCACTACGTGATCGCACGGTTGCGGCTGACCGACATCTTCGAATTCGCGCGATCGTTCGATAGCCGCGACTTGCAAATCGCGGCCCTCCGCGGCGGTTTACTCAAGGGCATCATTTTCCAGAGCGATCTGCAGGAATTTCTAACCAACCCCAAGAAGCGATTGGCATACGTCCGCCAGTGCGACCGCGATTGGGCCAGTTGGGTCTACGAATACCAGGAGACTGCCAGCAGCATGGCGGGACTGCAGATCGACTGGGCGACTCTGAAGATTACATTCCCGCCGGGGCTCAACGACGACCAGCGCGAAACCGTGAAATCGTTCCTGGCGCACGAGCCGGACCCGCAGATCGGGCGTCTGGCGGCGTTCCAACGGACGTGGTACGGGCGGATCATCGACCGGTACCGGGGGTCTCCCACCAAAATCGTCTTCCTGCGGCTGGCGCGCGGACCCATCCCGCGGCCGGCCAACCTGACTCATAAGCTGAGTTCGTCGATTCGCGAATTCGCCTCCCGGCCCAACGTCATCCTGATGGACGAGCACGCTTTCGAATCGCTGGAACACCCCGAGTTATTCCGCGATGCGCTGCATTTGAACCGCGAAGGCGTCAAGAGGTTCTCCTACATGCTGGAGGACGAAATCAACAAGGTGCTGGAGAACTGACCGATGCTCTTCAACACCACCCACTTTTTTCTGTTCCTGGCAGTCGTGCTGGTGCTATTTTATGCGAGCCCGCGATTTTTGCGGCGGTACATCCTGCTGGGCGCCAGTTACTTCTTCTATGGAAGCTGGAACGTCAAGTTCATTGCGCTGCTGCTGACGCTGACCGCGATCGACTACACCTCGGGATTGTGGATCGCCAAGACAGCCACGGGGGCCAAGCGAAAGGCTCTGCTGATTCTGAGCCTTTCGGCCAACCTGGGGTTTCTGGGCTTCTTCAAGTACTATAATTTCCTGGGAAGTAACCTGGCCCTGCTGATGGGCAAGCCCACGGGGAGCTATTTCCTGGATATTGTGCTTCCGCTGGGCATCAGCTTCCACACGTTTCAGAGCATGTCGTACGTGATCGACGTGTATCGCGGCGAACAACAGGCGGTGCGCGATCCCATCGACTATGCGCTGTTCATCTGCTTCTTTCCGCAGTTGGTGGCCGGGCCTATCGTGCGCGCGCGCGATTTCTTCCGCGACCTGCTCGACTGGCATCCGCCCACCGGAGACGATGTTTCGAACGGCCTGTTCCTGCTGATCTTCGGCCTCACCAAGAAGATGGCCTTCGCCGACCAGTTTGCAAGAGTGGCCAACACGTATTTTGCCAATGTGGCAGCCAATCCCGGCTGGCGCACCGCCTGGAGCGGGGTGATCGCCTTCGGTATGCAGATTTATTTCGATTTCTCCGGGTATACCGATATGGCCATCGGCATGGCGAAACTGCTGGGCTTCCATTTCCCGGTGAACTTCCGCAGGCCTTACCTGGCGAGCAGCATCACCGATTTCTGGCGGCGCTGGCACATTTCGCTATCCACGTGGCTGCGCGACTATCTCTACATCTCGCTCGGCGGCAACCGCAAGGGCCGCTGGATGACGTATCGCAACCTTCTGCTCACCATGCTGCTGGGCGGTTTGTGGCACGGCGCCAGTTGGAACTTCCTGATCTGGGGCGGATACCACGGCGGGCTGCTGGCCGTGGAGCGGGCCGTTCGCGGCAATCGTCCCATCCGTGAAAAGTGGACGTTGCTGTATCCTTTTAGAGCCGTTCTCACGTTCCTGCTGGTGATGATCGGCTGGGTATTCTCCCGGGCGGCCGATCTTGCCCAGAGCCGTCAGATTCTCACGCAGATGTTTACGGGGAGCCGCGGCCACGACCTGCTGATGCCGTGGCACGTCGGATTGATGACGCTGGCGCTCCTGATGTCTCTGGCCGAGGAAAAGTTCGAGTGGTTCGATCGCGTGACGAAGGCGCCGGTGCTGGTATATGCTTCCGCCCTGGCGCTGATGTTCTTCTGTCTGGAACTGTTCGGAGTGATCGACGCACAGATTCCATTCATCTATTTCCAGTTCTGAGAAGCGGCCCGGCTTGCGGTAGCATAAAAAGCGCGGCATTATGAAGCTCCTCGCTAAATTCAACCTGATTCTGGGACTGGTCTTGGGTGTCGGCCTGGCGGTCGCGGCTTTCGTCTCGTACCAGGTCGAGCAGCAGAACGCCCGCGCCGAGGTGGTTCGCCAGGCCCATCTGATGATGGAGGCCATGCGCTCGGCCCGCAATTACACCACCAAGCAGATTAAGCCGCTGCTGGTGAAGCAGCAGGAGCACCAGGATTCGTTCCTGCCGCAGACAGTCCCGGCATTCGCGGCCACCGAAAGCTTCGCTTCCATTCGGGCACACTACCCGGACTATGCGTACAAAGAGGCTACCCTGAATCCCACCAACCTCCGCGACCGGGCCGTGGATTGGGAAGCGGACGTCATTAATGCTTTCCGCAACAGCAAAGACCTGCCCGAACTTGTGGGCGAGCGCGAGACGCCCACCGGGCGTTCCTTATACCTGGCGAGCCCCATCAAGGCCGACCCGCCCTGCCTGGAGTGTCACTCCACGGCGAATGTTGCGCCGCCGGCGATGCTGCGCCATTACGGATCGGCCAACGGCTTCGGCTGGCAGGCCGGCGAGATAATCGGTGCGCAGATCGTATCGGTCCCCGAGACGGTTCCCAGAGAGTTGGCCAGCCAGGCATTTCAGACGCTGGTGATTTGGCTCGCCGTTGTGTTTCTGGCCAGCCTGATTCTGCTGGACGTGGTCTTGCTGTTCACCGTGGTGCGGCCGCTGCGAAGTCTGGCCGCGATGGCGGACCAGATCAGCGTGGGCAAGATGGACATGCCGGAACTGCCGGCAGCCGGCAAGGATGAGATTTCCGTGCTGGCGGGGTCGTTCAATCGCATGCGCCGCAGTTTGGAGCGCGCGCTCAAGATGTTGGACAGCTAATGACGGCCTACCGCTCCCTTACGGTCGCGGCTCCAATCGCGTTCAGGGCCGGTAGAGTGAGGCTGCTGTTCGGTCTGCTCGTCTGCCTGGCGCGGGCCGGGGCTCCGGCTCAGACCGGTCCGTCCCCGAGAGTGGTGGAGAGCGTTGTGCCATGGCTGGCCCACAATTCGAAGTGCTGGCCGGCCGTGGAGGTCCGAAACCTGGGCGACCGGGAGGTTGCGGCCGAAGTGGAGGCGCACAAGAGCAGCGGCGCCCTGGTTTCGCTGGTGGGACGTAATGGAATCCAGGTGCGGCTGACCCCGGGAGAGCATGTCGAGTATAAGCTGCAACTGCCGGAAGAGGCTTCCGGCGCGTGGGTGCGGGTGCGTGAGAAGATTCCGTCGCCCGAACTCTCGCCGGTTCTGGCGGTGAGCGGCGCCATCGAGTGTCTCGCCGCCGATGAATTGCACACCTTCGTTCGCGATGTGGTGTGGCCGGTTCGGAATCCCTGGTTCTCGGGCGACGTGACCGACGGCGACGACGGGCTCATCGCACTCATCAACACGTCGGAGCACCCGGTCCGGGTATCGGGATGCTACTCGTCCGGCGTAATGGTTTCGGTTCCGAACAACGATCGTCCGGCCGAACTGACGCCGGTTTGTTCGGAAACCATCGACGAACTGGTTCCGCCGTTCGGATCGCGGCAGTTTCCGGTGGCCCGCGGCGACAACTCCCACTTTTCCCTCACCGCCCGGGGCGATGCGATTGTTTTGCAAATGCTTCGGCCGGAAGGGACCAGCCTCAATTTGTTTCGAGTGGACTCCACCATTACGTTTGGGAAAGAGGCGCCCGGTGGAAAAGTCCCATGACAGGACGTCACCTCAATGGCACATAGTTAAGAAGCGCTTGCGGTCCGCTTCGGAGGGGATCTCCGCGGCCAGCGCCTGGTACAATTCCGAATCGCTGCGCGCGGCCTTGGCCGCTCGATTGACGACGATCTTGGCGATGGGGCCGATGTGGGGCGCGAGCAATTGGGTGAGCTTCTCCAGGAGTGCCGGTTCCCAGGTCTTCAACGCGGCGGTAGCGGCCGGCGCGGTTGAGGCCGTTGGCGCGGCCGGCGCGGCGCGGGCGGCCGGTGCGGGTTCCGGCGCATTGCGCGACAAGCTTTGCCGGAGACCGGCACGAAACTCCTGCGCGGAGGCGAACCGTTGCCGCGGATCTTTAGCCAGGGCCTGCATGATCACGTTCGAAAGGGGCCGGGGCAGGCCAGGCATCACATCCGCGGGCGCCACGGGCGCCTGAAGCAGTTGGGCGTTCATCAGGGCGAATTCGCTGTCGGCCTCGATAGGCCGGCGGCCGGTTACCATTTCGTAGAACGTGATGCCCACGGAATAGATATCGCTGCGGGCATCCACGGGTTCCGACCGGATCTGTTCGGGAGACATATACCAGAGAGATCCCAGCGCCACGCCGGCGCCGGTCAGATTTCCGGAGCCGCTGGACCTCGCGATTCCGAAATCGGTCAGCTTCACCACTCCGGCCTGCCCGCTCGCGGGTCCGGTTACCAGGATGTTGGCGGGCTTGATGTCGCGGTGCACCACGCCATGCGCGTGCGCGTAATCCAGGGCGGCCAGCACCTGGTCTATGTAGTAGATCGCAGTTGGCAGCTCCAGCGCGCCTTGCCGGAGGATCTCATCGAGGCTCACACCGTGAACCAGTTCGATGATCATCACCACGCGGCCCTGAACCCGCATGGCCGCGCGCAGGCCGGCGATATTGGGATGCTCCAGGCTGGCATGAACCTTGATCTCCCGAAGAAAGCGGTCGGCCAATTCCTGATTTTCAGCCAGGTCGGGCAAGACCACCTTCATGGCCTCTTCCCGGTCGGTGAGCAGGCTGCGGACACGGAATACCTTGCCCATGCCTCCTCTGCCGAGGAAGCCCGTCACCTGATAATCGCCGAAAATGTCCCCGACTTGAATTGCCATGGCAGACAGATTACAGAATAGCGTGGCGGAGGGAATCTCGCGACGCCAACCGTGGATAAGGCTCCAGCCTTACAACAAGAGCCGGATCAGGATCAGACTGCCCGCGCACAGCAGCACAGTGGCGCCTGCGCCGGTCAGGACAGCGCCCGCGCCTGTCCGCGCCAGGAACCGGATATTGACTTCCAGCCCCATCGCGGCCATCGAGAGGGTCAGGAGCAGTTCGCCAAGATTGGCCAGCAAGTCGGCCAGCGCGAACGATCCGAAGCGAAATTGCAGAACCGGCAGCAGCGCCAGGGTATTCGCGAGGGAAAGCGCCAGGAAACCGTACACGAATGGGGGCACCAGCCGGCTATACGGAATCGCCACCGACGGGCCCCGGCGGCGCACGTGGAGGAATCCGAGAAGGAACAGAAACGGCGCCAGCATGGTGACCCGCACCAGCTTGACCAGGGTGGCCAGCCGGCCCGCCGCTGCGCTGTATGCAAATCCGGCCGCCACTACCTGAGGAACCGCGTGGATGGTGGTCCCGGCCCACACACCGAAGGCTTGGTCGCTCAATCGCAGCAAGCCTCCGATTGCCGGCAGCACAAACATCAGAACCAGGCCGAGGATGTTGATGGTCCCGATGGAAAGCATCAGGTCGTTGTCCTCGGCCCCAATGAGCGGCCCAACGGCCACAATCGCGCTGGTGCCGCAAATCGCGGTCCCCGCCCCGATGAGCATCGCGGTTCGATGAACCACACCGAACAGCCGCGCCAGCCATAAGGTAGCGGCCATCGCGATGGCCATGCACGCCACTGTAATCGCCAGAGCCATGGGTCCCACGGTGGCCACCAGCCGAAGGTTGAGTCCGGCGCCGGCCAGTACGATAGTTGCGGGGATCACCCGCCGGGCCAGCCCTTTGGCGCTCTCCACCGCCGCCTTAGGCAACGGCAGGAGGTTGCGCACCAAAACTCCACCCACGATGGCGACGATGGCCCCGCTGACCGGATATCGCGCCCCCGACGGGCTCAGTACGCGGAACGGCGGAAACGGCAGGTAGTGGACGGCATAGGAAAGCGCGCAAACCATCCCCGACGGCAGGTACCGCCACCACCAGGCGGCGGCGACGGCGCCGGGGCGTGCCGCCGGTTTCGGAGATGGCGCGTGCGGCAGGGCGTGAATGCCCTCCATCGAGTCGAGCGAAAGCAGGGCTTCATCGCTGATGTATCCGTACGAAGTGCGGTTCAGTAGCGACCCTCCCGTTTCCGAAGGAATCAGTATAACGTCGTGCTGAAGGCGATGGAGCCAGCGGAGGGAATCGAACCCCCGACCCGCAGTTTACAAAACTGCTGCTCTGCCGACTGAGCTACGCTGGCCAATCCCGGCGACTACCATTATAAACGGAGTCGCGCTGCAACCCCGCGCGCCAATTCTACCGGTCTGTGCCGGGCGCTAACCCCCCACCAGCACGGTGGGCTCACCCAGTACGATAGTGCCCCCGTGAGCCGTCAGGTCGCCGATGCGCGCCTGGGGCATGCCGCAGGTGAGCACAGTGAACGATCCGAGAGCAATGACGTCGGGAGGTCCAACACAAACAGCCATGTCGCTCACGCGCGCGGCCGGCAGTCCGCCAATGAGCACGGTAATCCCGCCGGGAGGCAGGATGGGCCCTCCGACGTGGGGCACGATGGCGGTCACCATGGGGCACACATGCATGTCGGTAATTCGTGAAGCGGGCATTCCCATAAACGGTTCCTTCCTCTACGGCTGCTCCCAGAGCTTAATTCGCTTGGTGACATCAATGCCCTGCGCGATCGCCGCCTGGAACTTTTCGGGTCCTTTCTCCGGTTCGGCGCCGAGGGAACTGAAAATAATTGCGCCAGTCACTGCCTTGGCCGTGAGGAACTCGCCGGGCGGGACCGGCGGAGCGTCGGGCGGCGCGAGGCTGCCGCTGCTGAAGAAGGCCGCCAGCCCGGCACAGCCCGCGGCGGTTCCGAGATCGGCCACCTGCGCGGCGGCCATGGCGGCGCGGCGATGTTCCTCTGTCGGATCGGAAATCCACTTTTCCGTGGCCTGCAAGGCCGATTTGATCTTGGGCGGCGGATCCTGTCCTGCCGCGCGGCGCGCCGAAACCCAGGCCCACCAAACGGCTTCGCGTTTCGGCAGGGCGTGGGCCAGAAACCGCACCGCGTCCGGATAGAGCTTCTTTTCGGACAATAACCTCACGTATTCGACGGGATGCAGGTCGGGACTCAGCAAAGCCATGGCTTCGTCGCCGAGTTCGGCTACGGAGCTGATGGCGACCACCTTCGAAACTGGTTGCGGCGCTTCCCCCATACTAATTGATCATGACCTTAATTAATCATGACCCTTAATTAATCATGACAATGCCGCCGCTTTCCTGGAGCATGGCGCTGCCGCTGATCTGGGTCATCATTCCGCTGATCTGCACCTGAATCTGGCCCGTGATCGTGATCATCATGCCTTGAATCGTAACACCCTGCTGATTGATCGTAATGCTGCTTTGGCCCACCGTCAATTTGATCTCCTGCATGGCGGTCTCGTCGATACTGCCCAGATCGGCTTTGATGGTCTGATTGCCCGTTTTGATTTCGGTGGAATCGTTGCCCATGCTCACGGTCAGGCTGCGATTCCCCTGGTCGACGGTGATAGTCTCATTGCCGGTCACCTCTTCGGTGCGTTTCCCCTTGATGGTGATAGTTTCGTCGTTGGTAACGGTTTCGGTGCGGTTATGCCCGATGGTGACGGTCTCATCGTTTTCGACCTCGACCAATTGATCCTTCTCGGCGTGGGTGTTGAGGAGCTCGCTTCCCAACTTGTCCTCAAAGCGGATCTCATTGTAATTGGCAGCGCCACCGAACTTGGAACTGCGGCTTCTGATGCCGCTCTGGGTCATATTCGCCGGCAACGAATAGGGGGGCATCGTGTTGGCGTTGTAGACGCTGCCCACGATGAGCGGCCGGTCGACATCGCCGTCCACGAAATCGACCACCACTTCCTGGCCGATGCGGGGAATGTGAATGGCGCCCCACTGTTTGCCGGCCCAGAAGGTGGCCACGCGGATCCAGCAGGAGCTTTTTTCGTCCTTAGTGCCGATGCGGTCCCATTGGAACTGTACCTTGACGCGGCTGTATTGATCGGTGTAAATCTCCTCGCCGGACGGGCCTACGACGATGGCGCTTTGCAGTCCCTTCACGCGAGGCGCCGGCGACACACGCGCCGGGCGGTAGACCGTGGCGGATGCGATGCACACGAAGCTATTGTTGTATTCGAAAGGCGGGGCGTCCGTCGTAAGGATCACCGGCTGCCGGGCGGCGTGCTCCAAGCTGGTGAGGACAAATTCCGTCTTGCTGTCGGAAAAATACTGGTCGAGGGTGAATTTATAGGCGGGACAGAATCCGCCGTGCAGGCTCTGTCCGCGGATTACCAGGCCGGGCCCTTCTTCCTCCTGCATGCGAAGCTTGTCAAGGTCTTCGCCGTCGCCTGTAGTCGTGTAACCACCGGGGAACTCATAGAGTTCCAGCTTGGTGACGGGCGGCAAGGGGACGATGGTCGGGGTGGTGACCAGCAGACTGGTGGAGGGGGTTTCGAAATTCCAATCCTGCATCGTATACTTGCCCGACCGCATTTCCTGGCTCTTATTCCATTGGTGAATCTTGCTCACCTCGCGAACGCCGCCCTGGGTTTCATCGAATTGCACCGTGGAGACGCCGGAGATGGATTGGAATGCCGTATTGGCATCGGCCATGACGCACGTATGTTTGCCGCTCTCGTGCTGGAAGTAGTAAAAGATGCCTTCGGACTCCATGAGACGGCTGACAAAATTGAAGTCCGTTTCCTGGAACTGCACGCAGTATTCGCGCGCCGAATGGGTGCCGGTGAGGGTCTTCTTGAGCGTGGACGTCAACCCCAGGTCGTTCCAGACCGCGGTAATGATATCGGGCACGCTCATGTTCTGGAAAATGCGGGACTGGTTATTGCGGGTGAGCATCCACATTTCCGGCACAATCTCCAGGAAGTGGTGAGTGATGTTCCGCTCGGAATCGTGGACGCCCTGGGTGATGGATTGGACAATGCCGTTGACGTAGCGCGTTCCGGACGGCATATCCATTTCGAGGGTCACGTTTAAGCCGAGCAGGTTCTTGAACACCATGGGCGAGTCGTCTTGCCAGATGGCCTCAATGTGGAAACTGAACAACTCGGAAATCGCCTCATGGCCGTGCATGACGATGGGAAACAGCGTATTCGGGCCGAGAGGCGTCGTCAGCCTCATCGGCCGGTCGGTATCCTGGAAATCCATTCGCCCTCCGATAAGGGGCAGAGTCGCGCCCTGCCCCCGCTAGTTTTATGTGTACCGCCGGTCTAGTTGTAAACGAACGCCCCGTCCTCTCCCACCGACACATGGATGGGAGCGAACTTCTGCCGTTCCGCCATGCGCGACAGGATCTGCCGGGAAATCTCGGGCAACATCGTATTGGTCAGAATGTTGTCGACGTTGCGCGCGCCGCTCTCCACTTCGGTGCAGCGCTTGGCGACTTCGTCGATCAGCGCCTCATCGTGGGTAAGAGCGATCTTGTGGGTATCGTGCAGGCGCCGCTGGATCTTAGCCACCTTCAGACGCACGATCTGCTTCAAGTTCTCGTCGCGAATCGGGAAATACGGAATGATGACCATGCGTCCCAGAAACGCGGGTTTGAAAATCTTGTTCAGTTCCGGCTTCAAGGCCTTCACCAGTCCCTCGGAACTGGGCATGGTCTCGGGATCGGCCGTCAGTTTCATCAACGTCTCGGTGCCGGCATTGGAGGTCAGGATGATGATGGTGTTCTTGAAATCGATTTCACGGCCTTCGCCGTCTTCCATCTGCCCTTTGTCGAACACCTGGAAAAACAGCTCCAGCACGTCCGGGTGGGCCTTTTCGACTTCATCCAGCAGCACTACCGAATAGGGTTTGCGCCGCACCGCTTCAGTGAGAACGCCGCCTTCGCCGTACCCTACATATCCGGGAGGCGAGCCCTTCAGGGTGGATACCGTATGGGCTTCCTGGAACTCCGACATGTTGATGGTAATCAGGCTGCGATCGCCACCATAGAGCTGGTCGGCCAGCGCCAGGGCGGTTTCGGTCTTGCCGACGCCGCTGGGCCCAACCAGCATGAACACGCCGATGGGCTTGCTGGGATCTTCCATTCCGGCCTTGGAGGTGCGGATGCGCTCGGCGATCATGCCCAAGGCATGATCCTGCCCGATCACGCGGCGGCCGAGGACATTTTCGAGCTGCAGCACCGCCTGCACTTCGTCTTTCAGCATTCTTCCGATGGGAATACCCGTCCAGGCGGAGACCACGTCGCCGACAATGTGGGCGTCCACGCAGATGCGCATGAGGGGCGTCTCACCCTGGAGCTGTTCCAATTCGGAGTCCAGCGCCCTGAGTTCGGTGCGCAGGGCTTCGGGATCCATGGGCGGAGCGGTCTGTTCCACCGGAGCGGCGGAAGCACCCGCGCCGAACACCGTGGCTCCGGCTGCGGCGGCCGCCGGTGCGGCGGCTTGGACGGCGGGCGCGGGCTGGGTCTCCCCTTCCAGTTTGGCTCGAACCTCGCGGATCTTGTTCACCAGGTCGCGCTCTTTTTCCCAGCGGATCTTCAACGCGTCCAGATGAACCGCGGTTTCGGCCTTCTTCTTGGCGATGGCGGCCAACCGCTCGGCGTGGTCGGCGCCCAGCGCGGCTTCGCGTTCCAGCACGCGAATCTGTACGTCGCAATCGTCGATTTCACGTTGCGCATCTTCGATGGCGGGCGGCGTGGCGTTCTGTCCCAGGGACAGACGGGCGCAGGCGGTGTCGAGCACGCTCACGGCCTTGTCGGGAAGCTGGCGATCCGGCAAATAGCGATGGGACAACTTGACCGCCGCGGCCAGGCCGTCATCCAGGATGCGCACGTTGTGGTGTTTTTCGAGGAACGGAGCGACCGCGCGCATCATTACCTGGCACTTGGCTTCGGTGGGCTCTTCGACCTTGACCACCTGGAAACGCCGCGCCAGGGCGGGGTCCTTTTCGAAGTACTTCTTGTATTCCGACCACGTGGTGGCCGCAATGGTGCGCAGTTCGCCGCGGGCGAGAGCCGGCTTGAGCAGGTTGGCGGCGTCGTTCTGGCCGGCCTGGCCTCCCGCGCCGATCATGGTGTGGGCTTCATCGATGAAGAGGACGATGGGCGTGGGCGAAGATTTGACTTCTTCGATCAGGCTCTTCAATCGATTTTCGAATTCGCCCTTGATCCCGGCGCCGGCCTGCAACAGCGCCAGGTCGAGCGTACGAACGGTTACATTGCGGAGCACCGGGGGCACCTCGCCCTGAATGATGCGATGGGCAAAGCCTTCCACCACGGCGGTCTTGCCTACGCCGGCTTCGCCAGTGAGGATGGGATTGTTCTGGCGGCGGCGGGTCAGGATGTCCACGATCTGGCGAATTTCAAAATCGCGTCCCAGTACGGGATCGATGAGGCCCTTCCTGGCATTTTCCGTCAGGTTGACGGTGAACTGATCGAGGTTAGGCGTCTTACCGCCGATTTTGGGAGTTCCCGGAGTTCCGGGCGCGCCGGCCGCCGCCGCGGGTTCGGCGACATATTCCAGAGAGTCGGCAAGAATGGCCGGCAACTGTTTGCGCAGGGCCTCCGGTTCGATCTTCTGCAGTTCCTTTCCGATTTCGCGGACGATGCGCGAGAGATCGTCGTGCGAGACCAGCGCCAGAATGGTGAAGCCGGTGCGCACCTGGGCCGCATTGAACTCCAGGGACCCGATGGTCCACGCTTCGGTCAGCATGGTAAATAACGAAGGGCTGAACGACGGCGTGCGCGCATTGCCGGTCTTCAGTTTGTCCAGGGCGCGAGACAGTTCGCCCGAAAGGCGGCTCTTGTCCACGCCGAATTGCTTGACGATTTTCGCAAAATCCGATTCGGCGGAATCCAGCAACTTCATCAGGAAGTGCTCGATTTCGACGTCATAGTGAGTTCGCGCCAGGCACAACCCCGCGGCGCCTTCCAAAGCCGCTCGCGTCGTGTCATTCAGCTTGGATACTATCGATTTAAGACTGATCCCCATGTAGAATCTCCTAAGAAAGTTCAAACAGCCGGTTCATAACTCCAATACCGTTTCTCCGGGGTCGCGCGTGAACGGCGCCGATTTGACCCAACTCGTCCAACCCAGTTGCGGCACTACCCCGCCTTCCCATTTCAACTCGCAGGGGGGAACCTCGTTCCGCCTCAATACGAGCCGTAGTTCCACGTCGAACTCCCCTTTAGCGAAAAAGCCGGTCAACGCACGGATCTTCCGATGAGCCTCGCCGCCGGGGAGGAAATCCAGATACTGTTCCAGCGTCAAGGGGCCCATCTGAACGCGAACCCGCGACTGCTGGTCCCAGATTTCATCGCCGACCAACGCACCCAGGTTCAGCCGTTCGGAATCGGTCTTGTCCAGTCCCAGGTTACATTGCAAGTCGGCCTCCACCGGGTACCACGCTCCTACAAATTGATCCACTTCAACCGGAACTCCGAAATAGTCTATCAGCAACTGGCGCAAGCCCATAGCCGACCGGGGGTGAAGGGAGAGCAGGCCGCTGAAGTACAGGAGCGAATCGTCGGGGACATCCTGGCGGTTCTCGAGGCCCGGTGTACCCAATCCGATGAGAGCGCGCACCTGGTAAGAAAACCGGTCGCGTTCGCCGCGCTCGTACGCAATGGAGAAACGGTACTTCTCCCATGCCCGGCAGAACAGCGAAATGATTCGATGGTTGAAGAGATCGAAGAAATCGCGCATTGCGCCGTCTTTGGCGCGGACACGCTCAATCAGCAGATTGCTGTATGCCAGCGGGAGGGCGCCCAGGGGGCCGGTCAACCCCATAAAATTCACGGTGAGCGAAACCGGACCTTTGGCGGGATGGGTGAGGGTCTGGATTTCGCTGGCCGGGAAGACCACTGACGCATGCGCGCCAAACCGCGCGGCTTCTTCGTGAGGATTGGAAAACCGTCCGACCACCTTGCGCTGGGGATACATCATTTGCAGCAAACGAACTGCCTGGAAAAACTCGAAATGGTACGGTTCGCGGTCGAGCAGTTCCGCGATAGGCCACCGCACCCGATCGACCGGCTGCGAATGCCCGGGGACGGAGGCTACATCAGGATTTTCCGGCCGGCGCGGGGTGGCCATTGCTTAAGTACCTCCTTCCGTTGACGCGTCCGGACGCGCAATTGACTGAAGCTGTTGATGGAGACGTACAGGCCCAGGAAATACTCGAGCACGGCGGCAAACAGGAACGCGCCTCCACCGACGAACTGGTCCTCGTCGAATTCCAGATCCACCAGGGTGCCGCGGGCGAACGATACGCCGCCCAAACCGCCTTCCGATGTGACGCGCGCGAAATGGCGCACGCTGCCCACATTGCTGATCCCCTGGATCTGGCGCTCCGAATAGGTGGACCCGGAGAAATTGTACAGGCGCAAAATCTCCTGCAAGGCCTCGCGCCCTTCGGTCACCAGGGACAGGTAATTCAACGACAGATGGGATGTGAGCCGCCAGAGGGAGTCCTTGCTGGTGGGCGGCCGAAGCGTATCGGTCGGCTTGATGAGGGCGATGGCCCTCTTCACCGCGGCTGCGCCATCGAGCTCGAAATCCCCGGCGTCGTTGCCGAAGGGAAGGCGCGAGGGAAGGTCGCGGTTGGTGCAGATGGTGCGCACCGTCAGGGTATCGAGATCGGGCCGGACCGGCCGGCAGGAGAGGTCGACCAGCGATAGGGAGACCTCGGTGCCTTCGTCGTCGCGGAATCCCGATGGGTGACGCTTGGCATGCCAGAAAGCCTGAATCTTGTTTCGCGTGGCGCCGTGGCGGAAAGAGTAAAACGGTTCGAACCTAATCACTTCCTGTTCTCCGGGGCTGGTGCTCACCACTTCATTGACCTGGAAGATCTCCATGGAGTTGCGCCGGTTGACATCCGGAATCACGGGATAGTCGAAGCGCGCGTGACTGAGCAAAACCGGTTCGGCGGTCTGCGGAAAGAGATTGACGATGGGCGCGCAGTTGAGGCGGAACGCCTTCGCCGAAACTCCCAATTCCAAAATCTGCCGGCGGTCGGTGCGTTCGAAAGGGGACAGCAGCAGAATGACTTCGATTCGGCCGCCGAAACCCGCGCCGCAGACCCGATCCAATCCGGTGAGATCGAGGAAGAAAAACTTTTGCGGGAAGCAGAAATACTCCTGCAGCAATCCGTATCCCATGAAGGAACGGCGCGGATAGGGCAACATCCCTTCATGCTCTTCAAACCCGACGGCCTTCAGGGCGGTGACGGGCAGAACCACTGGCGGGATCTTCGATTTGGGATTCGGATCGCGCACGAGAATCTGCACGCAATTGTTGCACAAGACTTCGTACAAACTGTGGACCAGGGTGCCTTCTCCATTGAGGTAGAAGCGCAGCGAATTCAGGGCCAGCTTGGAGAACGTCACATCGCCGGCGGCGCGGAGTTCCAGGCGCAAGGCGTATGCCGCCTCCGAAGACCGGATGGCGGGCTGCAGCCGGTCGGGCGTCTTCCACTCCGCTTCGGCCACTTCCACGGGCCAGAAGGTTACGTCGTAGCAGGTGCGGAATTTGCAGGGCACCCCGTTAACGGGCCGCGACCGCAGCAAAGCGCCGCGGTCCAGCGTGAGGCCTTTCTCGGGCGACACCTGTTCGTAATCCATGTGAAATTCCACGATCGACATGGACGGAATGGGGCGCAGGTAGTGAGGATACAGAACACCGAGCAGGGCCTCGGTGATTTCCGGAAACTCGTCGTCGATCTTAAGGTGGACGCGAGCGGCCAGAAATGCAAAGGCCTCCAGCATGCGTTCCACGTGGGGGTCTTCGCACTTGTCGGCTTCGAGCACCAGGCGTGAAGCGATCTTCGGGTACTTGGCGGCGAACTCCGCGCCCATCTGCCGCAGGAACGTCAGCTCGCGCTCATAGTAGAGCAGCAGCTCATCACGCACTGGGCTCTCCCTTGACCTGATACTCACCGCTGGTAAGCTGCAGAACGGTATCGAAGGAAACGTGTTCGGGGGCGGGATCCATCTCCAACAGACCTTCGATCTGAAATCGCAGGATGTGGCGGGATCCGGAATCGGCCTCGAGCGGAACTATTTTCAGGCGGCTGATTCGGGGCTCGAAGGTGTGTACCACGTCTTCGAGAAATCGCGCCAGGCGGGAACGGTCCCGCGAGTTCTCCCAATTGAGCGAGGTGATATCCGGCAGCCCATAATTGAACAGCGATTTCGAGGTTTCGCGGTATTCCTCTCCGGCGGGGTCCGGCGTACGGCGGGTATTGAGGAGCCATTCGAGGTCGCGCCGCAGGCCAGCCTTGAGTTGGCGAACCGATTGCGCCCGCGTGGGAGGAGTTTCCACGCCGCTACTCGGTTCCGGGTCGATCAGGCGCTCGATGATCGACTGGGTGACGGTTTGTTCGGATTCCCATCGCGGCGGCATGCATCACCTCGTGACATGATAAACCACCACGGGGGAAACCCGCACGGGCTCATTCAGCGGCAGCATGGCTTTCGAGGCCACCGTCTTCGGAACTTGCGATTTCCAGCTTCCGCAGTTCCAGAATCGGCACATCTTCGCCATCCACCAGCATCATTTTCTGCCCAAAGGGGAGTACTTCACCGTCCTCCTGCTCGTCCCAGACGGTAATCCGTCCGAGTTTGACGGCGTCGTCGGCATGACGGAAGCTGAATGGGGATAGCACCGGCGACAACACTTCGCCCAGTTCCTGCTCTTTGAATGCTTTGCCGGTGCGCACCAGGGCGGGGGACCATAAAAGGTCGCGCAGCCGCTTGGGATCCTGAATCTCGATGGAGGCCACGTGCGCCAGCGGCAACCACATGTACTGGCCCGCGGCGAAGATCTCGATACGCGGTCCAATGCGCGGGTCGGCGTCTTCGAGCGATTCGAAGGGCTTCCCGTTCCATGTTCCCTTAACCTCGCCGGCATTGGCGGGAAGGCTGGGATATTCCTTCTTGGCGAACAGGTCGCATCGCGACCGCTCGGCGAATAGCGCCGCGCGGTACAGCAGCACCCCGGTCGCCGCGTCCGGTCCGGACTGACCCAGGACGTCGAGGTGTTTTTCGGCCCGGTCGTATTCCCCGGCGAAGCAGAGTAATTCAAAAAGGAACGTACGCTTTTTTACATCCCCTGGATTGTTGCGCAGTTCCGTACCCAAAGCCTGAATGGCCTCGTTCAGCTTGCCGGCCTGATAGAGTTCTCTAGATGTCATGTGTAGGTTCCCCTGGCCGCAAAACCAGCCGCCGCCGGACAACTGGCGGACGCCGTAAAGACGTCCGCCCCCTGTCGTCGAGCCGTATTGATTACTACCCAGCCAGCCAGCCGGCCCACCCTAGCGGCCTGTATGGCATTGCCGGCTACAGGCGGATTACGCCTTTTGGTTGACGGTGACGTCCCAACCGCCGTGGATCGCTCCGCCCGAAGCTTTACCATCGGCGCCCTGGGGTTGATAATCGATGGTCTGCTGGCCGTAGACGAACGATACGCTCTCGCTCGGAGCGTCGTCGCCGCCCGAAGAACCGGCCCACTGGATCGATTCGACAAAGACTTCCTTGAATTTCCATTTCAAGTACTCCACCGGATTGTCGCCGCCGGATTTGCGCAACGTGAGCCCGCCGGTGCCAATGTGTGTGCCTTGGCAGCAGGCCTGGAACAGAAGCGGGCTGGCGCTATCGGTCTTCTTCATGAAGCTGAAGCCCTGGAAGCTGGCCTTGCCACCGCCGGCTCCCATGCTGGCCGACCCGATGGTGGTACTGTTGTTGGCGCCGAAGCTGAAGGAGTAAATCTCCATTTCGCCGGGGTGCTTGGCGTCCTTGGATTCGCCCTTGATCGTATCCAATTTTAAAAACGCATCAAATGCCATACGTATTTCCTCCTAGGTTAAGCGTGCTGCCTTTTCGTTGTTTAGGTTGAGGCCGGCATTCCCCTCGGACTGCCGGCCAGTTCGGGTTTTGGTTACTTTCCGCCTTCCGGCAGGTCGGCGACCAGACGCAAGGAGACAGAAAGCTCATCCAACTGGAAGTGCGGCTTGAGGTACGCAACCGCGCGGTAAGCGCCCGGTTTGCCGGGCACATCCACCACTTCCACCTTGGCGTCCCGCAGCGGCTTGCGGGCCTTCACTTCAGCCGCCACGTTATCGTTCCCCACCACGTATTGCAAAATCCACGTATTGAGGAAGCTCTCGCATTCGCCGCGCGACATGAAGCTGCCGATCTTGTCCCGCATCATCACTTTCATGTAGTGAGCGAACCGCGAAATGGCCAGAATGTACGGTAATTGCGTGGAGAGCCGCGCGTTGGCGTTGGCGGCGTCCTTATCGTACAACTTCGGCTTTTGCGCCGACTGCACGCTGAAGAACGCGGCATAGTCGGTTCCCTTGCAGTGCAGCAGCGGTACGAAGCCCAGGTCCGCCAGCTCTTTTTCGCGCCGGTCGGTAATGGGCGATTCGGTGGGACACTTGAGCGCCACGTCGCCCGAATCGGTAGTGAACGTGTGGGTCGGTAAACCCTCCACTAATCCGCCGCCTTCCACGCCGCGGATGGCGGCGCACCAGCCGTACATCGCGAAGGCCGCCGTCAACCGGGCGCCCAGAGACCAGGCCGCGTTGCCCCACAGGTACTTATTGTGATCGGAGCCGTCGACGCCTTCTTCGTAGTTGAAGCCGTCCACCGACGCGCCGTTCTTCCCATAAGGCAGCCGCATCAGAATGTGCGGCAGGCACAGTCCCACGTACCGCGAATCCTCACTCTGCCGGAAGCTCTTCCACTTGGCGTATTCCGCGCTGTCGAAAATCTTAGCCATGTCGCGCGGAGCGTCAATGGCGGCGAAGCTGTCCATATTCAGCATGTCCGGACTGGTCCCGGTAAGGAACGGAGCATGCGCCGCGGCGGCCACATTGGAGATCTTCTCCAACAGTTCGATGTCTTCCGACCCGCGTCCGAATTCGTAGTTCCCCAGCAGGGCGCTGAAGGGCGCTCCGCCGAAGACGCCGTATTCTTCTTCGTACACCTTCTTGAACAGGGCGCTCTGATCGAACTCGGGAGCCCGCTGCAAATCTCGCAACAGCTCCTTCTTGGTGACGTTGAGGACCCTGATTTTCAGCTTGTCGCTGGTCTCGCTCTGATCCATGAGGTACTTGAGGCCGCGCCAACTGCCTTCCAGCTTCTGGAACTCCTCATGATGCAGTACCTGGTTGAGCTGAATCGAAACCAGGTGATCGATCTGCGCGATGCGCGCCGTGATCATGGCTTCGGCGTCTTTGGACACCGTCATGGCGCCGTCCAACACCTGCGCCACGAATTCCTTCACCAGGTTCTTGCCGCGTTCTCTGGCAGCTGGATCGCGAGCCAGGCGGCCTTCTTCGACAATCTGGTCGAGCAATCCGCGCGGGGCAGTTTGTTCGGTGGTGGCGCCTTGCGCCGCTGCACTTTGGGCTTCGCTACTCATTGGAACCTCCTCCCACGCCCATCTCAGTCCGCAGCTTGGCCAGTTTGTCCTTGTCGGTAACGGCTTCGCGCAGCAATTCTTCGAGTTTGTCGTTGCCCTGCAGGTTGCCGCGCAAATCGCGCAGGCGGTCGCGAAGTTCCAGCAACTCGCGCAGGGGTCCTACCTGGCGGGCGACATTCTCCGGAGAGAAATCGTCCATGCTCTTGAAATCCAGGTTGACCTTGAGGTTTCCAGCGTTGGGATCTTCACTGAGCTTGTTCTCGACGGAGTACGCCAAGTGAGGCTTCATATTCGCCAGGACGCTGTCGAAGTTGTCCGGGTTGACCTCAACGAACTTCCGATCCTTCAACCGCCCCAGCGGTTCGGTCGGTTGCCCGGAGAAGTCCCCCATTACACCCATTACGAAGGGTAATTCTTTAATTTCAATCGCGTCGCCGACTTCCACGTCGTAGGTAATCTGAACGCGCGGCGGCCTCACGCGATCGAGCTTGTGTTGCGTGCTTTGTCTTGCCATAACACCCCTCAGTTTCCAAAATGGCGGCGGATTCCCGCCTGATATGCCAAACGCAGGTATACACTCTATCAAAAAAACCGCCGGGCGTGTTACCTCTTTCGGACAATCCGAATCGCTTCGGCCCGCCGCTCACACTTGAGGATTATACGGCCCGTTTCCTCCGTCCGTAACAGTTCCGCCGCAGACCGGTACTAAGGTCTTTCCTGGAGAAAGACGTTATTCGAGGGGCCGCTCCGGCAGTCGCAGAATGCCACTGGAGATCAACCAGCGCAGCACTTTGGCGAAGTCCGCGATGTCGGAATCCGGCGGTAGTACCCCAGCGGCGATTCGACGGTCGAAGAGTTCCTGGCCACTCTGGGCGCCGTCGCATTCGGAAATCAGTTCCGCCACCCAGCCTTCCACCTTGGCCGTATTGTCAAAGGGCCGATGGGTCCTGGTTTGAAACTCCTCCGCGTTGAACCGGCCGTCGCGGATGCGGTTGAGAACCACCAGTTCGCAATTCGACGCAATTACCGGCTTGCTGGAAAGCAGCATCTCCGTCCCGCCGAACGACGCGGCGAAGGATTCGAAATCCAACAGCCACTCGCGGTGTCGCGGCTCATAGCCTTTGCCGGCATGGGCTCGCGCCGTCACCGGAGGCCGGGATCCGTCGTGCCGTCGAATCAGGACCCAGTTGTAGATCAGGAATTCGGTTTTGTTGGCCGCCCACATCTCCGACCAGAAGGCGATGTCGCTATGCTCGCGCTTGATGATGTTGATCTGCCTCGCCAGGAAATCCTTGGGCTCATGGAGCTTCAACGTGATCACCACAACATCGAATTCCGCCTGGTGGGCGCCCAGCCACTTGCGGAGACGCTGTTCATACGGTTCCCCCGTGCGGTCGCTGGCCATGTGTACCGAGTACATGCGGCCTCCAGGCCGCAGGAATTGCGGCAACCCCTCCACCACCCGCCGGATAATCTGCTCCCCGTCCTCTCCGCCATCGCGGAATATCAGACCTGTTTTTCTGGAAGGCACATAAGGCGGATGGGTGACGATCCGGTCGAACGTCAGGCCCTCCACCGGTTCGTACATGTCCCCCTGCAGGACGGTCATGTTGTCCAGGCCGTTCAAGCGGCGGTTGAATTCGGCGAACCGTACGGGCCGGGCGATAATGTCGGTGCCCCAGGAGTGCCGGGCGTAGCGCGCCCCTTCGAGCGCGGCGATCCCGGTCCCGGTGCCGATATCGAGCAGGGCCTCACAGGGTGTATTGGGAATGCCGGCCATGAAGTCGCGGGTATTCTCCACTACCGCGGGATAGACGACGTCGGCGGGCAAGGGGCAATCGATTCCATCCGGCCCGGCGGCCCGGTCCATGATGGTGAGGACGCTGCGGACCGGGGGTATTGAGACGTTGGAATAGCAGACGCCCGGCTGGGTGGGACTCTTCGCCAGGAGGTTCAGCGACCACAGCGCCGCCACAACTTCAGCGGGGAGGACGCGGTCGAGAGTGGCCTCTTCCACATAGACGGCATCCAGGAACAGGCGGACCAGGGCGTCGATGGGCCGCTCGATCGGCTGGGCGTCCCGGACCTCGACCGGGGGAGTTTTATAATCCTGCAATACCGGGACATTGAGATGGCGCAAGAGGCCCTCGGCGGAGTACTCGCTGTCGCGGAATATTTGCCGCAGGACGGCGAACTCCTCGTCGGAACCGAGACGCGGCAGTTCCTTATGCCACGGATGCCATGCTAACTGGGGGCTGCTCATGTCCCAGAGGATATCATTCGAAGCACGGGGGTAGTTGGCGTCGAGTGATCTGGTGTTTCGCGCCGAGGCGCGCCGTGGCCGGTTTCGAGCCGGCCGGCGTATGTCAATTGGTTATGCCTGTCGCCTACGATTTCAGTAGCGCCGAGTTCGACGACGCGGTGCGCGGCGCCGGCCCGCGGAGCCTTCGCCGAGGCTCTTGCCGACGGACTTCCCGTCTTCTCTGTCGACCCCGATGGTCTCACTGTGATGGAGCGTAGCGATGGCCGGAGATTCGAGATCCGTTGGCTTCCAGGCCCCCTTTCGGAGGAAACTACGAAGTCATCCGCGAATGAAAGGCGCACGCGGCCTAAGGCACGGCGCCGGCTCTTACACCTCCGGCGCCGTCGTAGGCACATCGCGCATTTCTGCGCAAGACGCAAAAACTCCAAACTGACCCACTACCTAGACCGCCGCTTTCCGCCTGGAGATGTCTCTGCCTTGCAAATCGGGAATGCCGTGCCATAATTGCATGGATGGTCGCGCGCCACATAGGAAAGCTTGTCCAGGAACGCCTCAGCCACCTCCCGGCGGTGACATTGCTGGGACCGCGCCAGGTCGGCAAGACGACCCTCGCCCGCAGCATCGCGGCAACACGCGACAACGTCTATCTCGACCTTGAGTCGCCCATTGACCGCGAGAAGCTCAGCGATCCCGTATTCTACCTTTCCGGGCACGAGGACAAGCTCGTCATCCTCGACGAGGTGCAACGTATGCCGGAACTGTTCGCCGCCCTGCGGGGGCTCATTGACACTGGCAGACGGCATGGCAGAACCGCCGGCCGCTTTTTGCTGCTGGGCTCGGCTTCCGTCGATTTGTTGCGCCAGTCCGAAACGCTCGCCGGCAGGATTGCCTACATCGAGCTATCGCCGTTTGACGTGCTCGAAACGCCGGAGGATCGGCAAACCGATCTGTGGGTGCGGGGAGGCTTTCCCGAAAGCTTCCTGGCTAGCGATCCGTCGCGCAGCCTGATCTGGCGACAGGCGTTCATACGCACATACCTGGAGCGGGACATCCCGCAGCTTGGCCCCCGCATTCCGGCCACCACGTTGAATCGCTTCTGGACAATGCTCGCCCATGTCCAGGGCGGCCTGCTGAATGCCGCCCAGCTCGCGCGCGGGCTGGCCGTCGACGGCAAGACGGTGGTCCGCTATGTCGATCTGTTGGCCGACCTCATGCTGGTGCGCCGACTGCAGCCGTTTCAGAGCAACGCCGGGAAACGCCTGGTCAAGTCGCCGAAGGTATTCGTGCGCGACAGCGGCATCGTCCACGCGCTGCTCAATATCGCAGACAAGGAATCGCTGCTGGGTCACCCGGTAGCAGGCGCGAGCTGGGAGGGATTCGTGATGGAGAATCTTGTGGCTGCGGCGCCGCTTTCCTCCGTACCCCTCTTCTACCGCACGGCGACGGGAGCGGAGATTGACCTCGTTTTGGAAATACCAAGCCACGGGCTCTGGGCCATCGAAATCAGACGCGGCCTTTCGGCCCGCCCGGAGAAGGGGTTTTTCCTCGCATGCGAGGATGTGAAGCCCGCCAGGCGTTTCCTCGTCAACTCGGGCAAGGAGCGCTACGCCGTCAGCGAGGGCGTGGACGCAATCGGCGTTAAGGAACTGGCCTCCATGCTGGCGGGGCTCCCACGATAGCGACTTGTCGGGCCTGCTGACGCTGCAAGTCACTCGGCACGCCCCTGGTACAAGATTCTCTCTTACCACAACGAATTTGCTGACGGCGTCCTGGGGCGTCAACCCTTGTCGTTCAGCTCAGTTGAGGGAAAAGAGGGCTTCTTCGAGCTTCCAACTCTGGCACTAGGATAGATCGGACACACCTGGGACGTACGGGACTTTCTCCGCGGCCTGGAGGGTTCCTTCCGTGACGCGCCGATCGCGGAAGCCTGGTTTGTCGTCATCTAGGCACACTGGCAAACCGCGTCACAGCCGATCGAACAGCAAATGCAATCCGTCCCGCACGGCGCCCGCCGCCGCGGCGCTCAACTTGCCGGTCGATTCCACCAGCTCTGCTTTGTCGACTGTGAGGACTTGGGACACGTTTACTACGCTCGCCTTTGGAAGGTTGGCTTCGCCCTTCTTCAGAAGCACGTTTCCCGGCGCGTTCGCCCTGCTCAGATTCGAGGTAATCAGGCATACGACACTGGTTGTAATCGCGCTCCCGTTGAAAATATCGTTCTGGACAACCACGCAGGGATGCCGGTCCGCGGGCGCCGAGCCGGCCGCGGGTCCAAAGTCAAGCCAGTATACTTGTCCCTGCCGAATCTCGCTCACCAACGTTCCTTAACGCGGCGAACCTTGGCCTTGATTCCCTTCAACAGAGGCTTTTCCGCCGGTTCCATGCCGCCGGCGTACACCTCGTTGAGCCGGAGGAGCATCTGTTCCCGCCGCTGTCGTTGCAGGAAATCGCCCACGGCCAGTGCGAAAAGCCGGCTACGGCTCAACCCCATCAGCCGCGCCGTTTCGTCGGCTTCCTGCAATAATCCGTCATTTATGGAAATCGCCGTCTTCATTACTACCAATTATCCTACCAAACTTGGTACGTCTGAGGAGTACCACATCGGCGGACTATCGCGATGCCGCATGATGCCGGACGCGCAGCGGCGTTCGTTTGGCGTGTTGAAGCGCGGCGGAGCGCTGGCCGCAAGTAGTCAGCCGCCATCGCCGGAGGAGGCGGGACAGCATCGGGTCATGGCAAGTATGATGGTGACCGGGATATCGCCGGCAAGCCTGGAGACCGTGGCGCGCATGATCGATGCGGGGGAGTAAACCGTGTGCCGGGACGGTGTACCCGCTTAGTGAAGTGGCGCAAGCATGGCGCGATAGCTGGCCGGAGCGTGAGGAAGAATCAGAGCCCTGGAAACAGGACTTGGCTCACCGGCGCCAGTTCTGGTACTGTGATTGACACATGAAGCAATTGCAGCCAGTGATCTGGACCAAGGGCACATTCCTCAGCCCGCAACATCTCCAGCTCCAGGACCGCTTCCTGGAAAACCTGCTGCAGTTCCACCTGGAAACCCTGTCGTTTCGCCCATGGGGGTTCCGCGCGTTGCAGATCAGCCAGGAGACCCTGGCAGCCGGCGCGTTCGGAATCTCGAGTGCGTCCGGGCTGCTTCCCGATGGCCTGCTGTTCGATATTCCAAATTCCGACGGGGCGCCTCCTCCTCGGCAACTGGCGGACTGTTTTGAGCCCGACCAGACCAGCGCGGAACTGTACCTGGCGATTCCCCACTACCGGGAACGCGGCTTAAACGTGGCCAATTCCGCACGCGAAGGCGGAGCGCGGTACCGGGCCGAGGTGGAATTATTCCGCGATGAAAACACCGGCCTGGCGGAAAAGCCGGTTCAGGTGGCTCGTAAGAACCTGCGGCTGCTGGCCGAAGGAGAGGCGCTGGATGGGTACTCCACGTTGCGGGTGGCGCGCGTGCTCCGCACCGAAGCGGGCACGTTCCGGCTGGACCCGCGCTTTGTCCCTCCACTGGTCGACTTCAACGCCAACGACTACCTGGTGGCCATCGCCCGCAGGCTGGTCGAAATTCTGACGGCCCGCTCGAGCGGCATCGCCAGCATGCGGCGCCAGAAGAACCAGACGCTGGCCGATTTTACGGCGGCCGATATCGCCAACTTTTGGCTGCTGTACACCGTCAATACCCAGTTTCCGGTTTTCCGCCACCTCTTCGAAACCCGCGGGGGCCATCCGGAAGCTCTGTACGCCGCCATGCTTTCGCTCGCCGGCGCGCTGACTACGTTCTCCGCCAATATTCATCCGCGGGATCTGCCGACCTACGACCATGACGATTTGGGCGCGTGTTTCACCGAGTTGGATGAGAAACTGCGTCTGTTGCTGGAGACGGTAGTCCCCACCAATTTCATCTCTCTGCCGCTCAAGCTGATTCAGCCTTCCATTTACGGCACGGCCATTGATAACGACAAGTACCTCATCAACACCAAAATGTACCTGGCGATGAGTGCCGAAGCGAGTCAGGCGGAAATTGTCGGCAAGGTTCCGGAACTGGTGAAGGTCTGCTCGGCCAGCCACATCGACCATCTGGTTCGCCAAGCCCTGCCGGGGGTTCCGCTGACCTATGTGGCCCAGCCGCCCAGCGCCATTCCGATCAAGCTCAACTTTCAGTACTTCAGCCTGAGCCAATCCGGCGTGGCATGGGAAGCCGTCGGCCGGGCGCGCAACCTGGCTGCCTATGTTCCTGGCGATTTGCCCAATCCACAACTGGAATTGATCATCCTGCTTCCACAGGCCGGGTGATCCCCAATGATGGCGAACGCGCCGCCGGACAACCGCCGGCCGTATGCCGTGCCGGCCTTGTTGTTCGTGGTTGCGTGTATGAGCCAGGCGGCGTTTACCGTGGACGCGTTGCGCGACTTGACCGGGCGCTTCCGGCTTCAGTGCGGTTCGATCGAAGGATCCCGGCCGGAATCTGCGCCTCGACTTCCACCACCAGGGAACCATTCGCGAGAGCGTGGTCCGGCCGGCCTCCGCGCGGCGCCGCCGAGTGAAATGATCGGCACACTCTCGAATGCGCTGACGGGCGCTCCCCAACACGACGACATGACGCTGGTGGTGGCCCGCCGCCTCGCGCGCTTAGTGCTTCTTCAACACCAATAAAAGGACCAACCCCGTAACCAGGACCCCCAAAAGGAACACGATGGCGATCAGCAGCCACGGGATCTGGCCCTTGGCCGGTTGCGGTGCGGGAGCCTGCATCATGGGTGGCTGCATCATGGGTGGCTGCATCATGGGTGGCTGCATCATGGGTGGCTGCATCATGGGTGGCTGCATCATGGGTGGCTGCATCACGGGTGGCCGCATCATCGGTGGCTGCATCGTGGGCGGCTGCATGGTCGGTCCATGCATGGACGCTCCTTGCATGGACGGCCCTTGCATGGACGGCCCTTGCATCGACGGCGGTTGCATCGACGGCGGTTGCATCGACGGCGGTTGCATCCCAGGCATCGGCATCATCATCGGCTGCCCTTGGGCTTGCGGAGATTCCTGCGGAGGAGCGCCGGCGCCGAGGTTCGTCGGCCTCGCCATCATCAGGGTATATTCGCTCGGCCCCTGCTGGGCGGGCGGCGGCATTGCAGGTGGAGCGCCCGGTTGCATCAACGGAGCCTGGAACGCTCCGGTTGCCCCCGTCGGTGCGTAGGAAGGGCTATTCATCGGCTGTGAAGGCGGCGGTGAAGGCGGCGTTGCCGAACCCGGCGGCGCCGAACCCAGCGTGGGCCGGCCGAACATGCTGGTGAACTCACCTGCCGGCTTCCCGGCAGGCTCCGGCGAAGCGGTGGGGAGCGGCGCGCTGGGGAATCCGGATGCCGAGGGGAACTGCGGATTCTGCGCTCCCGAGGGAGCCGGGGACTTGAAAAACTGTGTGAACTCGCCTCCCTTTTTTCCAGTTTCAGCCGGTTTTGGAGGGGTTCCGGCGCCTCCACCGGATTGGAACATTTGCGTAAACGCGCCCGGCTCCGGCTTGGCGGCCGCGGGCGGGGGCCAGTCGCCTTCCGTCCGGGTGGCGGGCAAAGACGAATTGAAGAGCTTCGTAAACTCGCCGCCCTGGCCCTGATCGCCGGACGCCATTGGTGGCAGGTCCTGTGGCGGAGCCATTTGTCCGGGCGGTGGGGTCGACTGAAACAATCGCGTGAATTCGCCGGCTTGAGACGACGCTGCCGGCGTTGGCATGGTCTGCGCCGGTTGGGGCGGTGGCGCTTGAGACCCTTGAAACAGCCGCTCGAATTCGCCCGGTCCCGATGGTGGCGGCGGTGGTGGTGGCGGCGCGGCCGGCATGCTCTGGGTCGGTTGGGGAGTTGGCGCTTGCGAGGCTTGGAACAATCGCGTAAATTCGCCCGGTCCCGAAGCGGACGGCGGGGCTTGAGGCGGAGGAGGCGCCGCCGGAGGGGGAGGAGGAGGAGGAACAGGCGCGGCCGGCATGCTCTGGGTCGGTTGCGGAGTTGGCGCTTGCGAGGCTTGGAACAATCGCGTGAACTCACCCGGCGCCGAAGCGGGCGGCGCGGGTTGGGCCGGAGGAGGCGCCGGCGCCGGCGGAGGAGGAGGAGCAAGCGTGGGTGGTGGCGCGGCCGGCATGCTCAGGGTCGGTAGCGGAGCTGGCGCTTGGGAGGCTTGGAATAATCGCGTGAATTCTCCGGGTCCCGAAGCGGGCGGCGATGGCGGCGCAAGTGGAACCGGCGGAGTTGGAGGAGGCGGCGCGGCCGGCATCGTCTGCGTGGGCTGCGGGGACGGCGACTGGGACGCCTGGAACAAGCGCGTGAACTCCCCCGGCGCGGAAACCGGCGGCGGTGGCGGCGGCGCCGGTGCAGGGGGTGCGACTGGTGGGGCCGGTGTTTCCGGGGCCTTCCACATCCCCGCGCGCGCCAGTCCCGGCCCCGCCTCCTGCTCGTTCAGCCATTCCGACAGGTGCTGGAATGGAGGCGCCGCGGTGGCTACATAGGTTGTGCCTTCGTTGTCGCCTACCTCGATCAACTTCCCCATCGCCTGTGGTGGAAGCGCGCGCAGGCGCGCCAGCAAAACGTCGTTCTCCGGCGATCTGCCCCCTACCAGCAGGTGGACGGTGACGTCGCGGCCGGTAGAGGCCTGCTTCGCGCGAAAGCTGCGAGTACCCTCGCCAGCCAGCGGCTCGATCAGATTGTACTTCTGATAGAAGTCCATATTTTGGTATCCCCCGCCGTACCTCAACATGGTACCGCGACAGCGAGTGGCATAGGCCGTACCAAACTGCGTATGGTACAGTAATCCGGACGGGCCTATGAAGTTGCTTTCCAGAGTAGTCTGGTCGGAAGGGATGTACCTCGGTCCGCACCACTTCCAGGTGCAGAGCCGGTACTTCGAAGACTCCATCCAGTTTGCGACTTCGTCCCTTTGGTTCGCCGCGTACGGATTGGCGGGGATTGAACTCGACACGGACGCGCTGCACAACGGCACCGTCGCGCTGTTACATGCGCGCGGGATCATGCCTGACGGGCTGCCCTTCAATATGCCGGAGAGCGATGCGCTGCCGCGGCCGCGCGCGGTGGGTGAGCTGTTTCCGCCCACGCGCGACGGCATCACGGTGCTTCTGGGCATTCCCCCACGTAAGACCGACGGGTTTAACTGCCTGGTGGAAGACTCGGCTCCGGCTGCCGCGCGCGACCCGCGTTTCGTCGCGGAAACCCAGGTAATCCACGACCAGAACAGCGGCGCCGATGAGCGTCCCGTAAGGCTCGGCCGCAAGAATTTGAAGCTGCTGGTGGATACCGAGCCGGCGGGCGATCTGCTGACTCTGCCGGTGGCTCGCGTAGTGCGGGACCGAACCGGCCATTTCGCTTACGATTCCGATTTCGTGCCCCCAGTGCTGGAAATCAGCGCCAGTCAGCGGCTGATGCTTCTGACGCAGCGGCTGGCCGAAATCCTGGGCGAGAAAAGCGAGACCATCAGCCGTGGCGCGAAACGGGGATCTTCGGGGCACGCCGAGTTTTCCACCCGCGAAATCGCTAACTTCTGGCTGCTGCATGCCGTGAACTCCGCGCTGGCGCCGCTGCGCCATCAACTCACCGCCAAGCGAGGTCATCCGGAGGAGCTGTTCCTGGAACTCTCGCGCCTCGGCGGCGCGCTGTGCACATTCGCACTGGAGTCCCATCCGCGGGATCTGCCCCTGTACGATCACAAGAATCTCAGCGAGTGTTTCGACCGGCTCGACCGGCATATCCGCGCGCACCTGGAAACCATTGTCCCGACGAATTGCATCTCCATCCCGCTTAAGCCCGGCGGCGACTACTTCCATGAAGGCGAAGTCACCGATCAGCGCTGCCTCGGCCGCTCCCGGTGGGTGTTTGCCATCCGCGCAGGTTTGGGAGAGGCGGATCTGATGATCAAGACGCCCCAGCTCATCAAGGTCTGTACGCCTCCGTTCGTGCGCGAACTGGTGAAACGCGCTCTGCCCGGCCTCGCCATGACCCACTTGCCCGTGCCTCCGCCGGCCATTTCCGCGCGCGTGGAGACCCAGTATTTCGGACTCAGCAAGAGCGGCCCGTGTTGGGACCATCTCTCCCAGACGCGTAAGGTCGGCGTGTACGTTCCGGGTGAATTTCCCAATCCGGAAGTCGAAATCCTAGTAGTGTTGGACAACTGATATGACTCCTTCCGTCGAAAACCGCAGGCCGGAAAACCTAGCCTTGCACTTTCAGGAGGTTCTGACAGCCATCGAACGGCTGCGCGGAAACCGTCAAGGCGTAACGGATGCAAACGCCTTTCGCCACCATACCCGGGAAGCGTTGAAGACGGCGGCGGGCCAGGCCCTCACCGCCGGCTACACGCCCGAGGACGTCAAGTACGCCACGTATGCGACGGTCGCATTTCTCGATGAATCGGTTCTCAACTCGCACAACCCTGTCTTTGCGGATTGGGCGCGGAAACCGCTTCAGGAAGAAATGTTCGGCACGCAAATCGCCGGCGAGGTCTTTTTCCAGCATCTGCAGCAGTTGTTGGGGCGCAACGATTCGGTGGACCTCGCGGACCTGCTGGAAATCTACTATCTGTGCCTGCTGCTCGGTTTCGGCGGCCGTTACAGCATCGGCAACCGCGGCGAACTGACCCAGGTGATGACCATGACGGCGGCCAAGATCTACCGAATGCGGCAGCGCTTTTCGCAACTTTCGCCGGCGTGGACATTGCCGAAAGAGACGGTGCGGAGCCGCAGCGACCCGTGGGTTCGAAGGCTCGGGATCATTGCCGCCGCCACTGCCATTGCGATGGTTCTGCTGTTTGTGGTCTACAAAGTCGTGCTAGGCAGCGGAGTCCACGTGACCGTGGCTTCCGGCCAGGCCGCCGGCACGGTGCGAATGGCATAAAGGAGGACACATGACGACACTGTACCTGGTTCTGGCTGTCGCGCTGGCCGCGTTGATTGTTCTCCTGGTTGTCTTCCTGATCCAGCGGAAGAAGAAAAAGAAGCAGGCTCAGGCCGCCGCGTTCGGCGAGGCGCCAGCGGGCGAAGGCGGCGACGAAATCTCCGGGCTGGTTCGCGACGCCGACGCCAAAATCGCCGCGGCCAAGATCCAGCCGGGCGCACGCGTAGCCACGCTGCCCGTATACCTCATTCTGGGCGATTCCGGCAGCACCAAGACCAGCATCATGTTGCACTCGGGGCTCGATCCCGAGTTGATCTCCGGACAGGTTTACCAGGGCGGCAACGTCGCGCCCACCCGCACGGCCAACTTCTGGTTCTCCAGGCGCTCGGTATTCGTGGAGGCCGGCGGCCGGTTGCCGGGTGAAACTTCCAAGTGGAGCAAACTGGTGGGCAAGCTGGCGCCGAAGACGTCGGTGGTCGGCAAGGGTGAGCAGGCGCCACGCGCCGCCGTAGTGTGTTACGACATCGAAAACTTCACCAAGCCGGGCAACGTAGAGGCCGCGGCCAATGCGGCGCGCGCCATGCGGGCGCGGCTGGGCGAGATCTCGCAATCCATGGGGATTCAGTTCCCCGTGTACGTCCTCTTCACCAAGGCCGACCGGTTGCCGTTCTATACCGAGTACGTCCGAAACCTGACGAACGAGGAATCCACTCAGGTCCTGGGAGTCACACTGCCCATGGTCCAGGTCCGCAGCGAAGGTGTCTACGCGGAAGAAGAGACCGCGCGGCTGACAGGAAATTTCGAAAGGCTCTTCCGCTCTTTGGCCGATGCGCGGCCGGAGTTCCTTTCGCGCGAGGCAGACCCGACCAAGCTGCCGGCGGCATACGAATTTCCGCGCGAGTTCCGCAAATTGCGTCCTACGGCGGTGCAGTTTCTGGTGGACCTGTGCCGGCCGAGCCAGTTGACGGTGGGTCCGTTCCTGCGCGGCTTTTATTTTACGGGAGTGCGTCCGATCATCATTAATGAGGCGGCGCCGGTACAGGCGGCCCAGCAGCAGCAGGCCGGTTATGGGCAGGCCCATGGCGCCACCGGCATCTTCAACGTGGGCGCCCTGGCCGGTTCGCAGCCGGCCGCCGCGCCGGTTGCCGCGTCGCGCAAGGTGCCTCAATGGATGTTTCTCAGCCACTTGTTTACCGATATCCTGCTGGCCGACCGGGCCGCCATGGGCGCCAGCGGAGCCAGCACCAAGACCAGTTTCTGGCGCCGCTTTCTCTTCGCCACGGCCGCGGCGTTGTGCCTTCTGCTGACCCTCTTCTTCACCATCTCGTTCTTCAACAACCGGTCGCTCGAGGGCAAGGTTCGCGATGCGGCCGTAGGGATTTCGGCGGTGGAAGGGGCCGGCGGAGGTCTGGCGCCGGTCGAATCGCTCCGTAAGTTGGAGGCCCTGCGCCAGGCGATGGAGACCCTGGTGAAGTACCGCCGCGAAGGCGCTCCGTTGTTCTACCGCTGGTTTCTTTACGTCGGCAACGACCTGTACCCCGAAGCCCGCCGTGTCTACTTCGACCGCTTCAAACTGTTGTTGTTCGGGCAGACGCAGGCCGGAATTCTGCAAAATCTGCGCACTCTGCCGCCTACGCCCGGGCCCGACTACACGCCGACCTACAATGCGCTGAAGGCGTATCTCATCACCACCTCCTTTCACGAAAAGAGCACTCGGGACTTCCTGACGCCGGTGCTGATGACCTGGTGGACCGCCGGCCGGACCGTCGAGACGGATCGGGCACAACTGGCGCAGAAGCAGTTCGATTTCTACGCGGACGAGTTGAAGGAGAGCGACCCGTACACCTCCCAGAGCGACGGCGACGCCATCGCGCACTCCCGCACGTATCTTACGCAGTTCGCCGGCGCCAAGAGGGTGTACGTGTTCATGCTGTCGGAGGCCGCCAAAGGGAATCCGCCGATCGACTTCAACAAACAGTTCCCCGGGTCCGACCAGGTGGTGAAGGAACCGCACGTCGTGTCCGGGGCGTTTTCCAAGGGCGGGTGGGGGTTCATGAAGGACGCCATCGCCCATCCCGACCGCTACGTCTCCGGAGAGAAGTGGGTCCTGGGAGACCAGGGCGCCGGCAACATCGATCTGGCCCAACTACAGCAGGACGTCAAGTCTCAGTACTATAGCGACTTCGTCAACGAGTGGCGCACCTATATCAAATCGGCCTCGGTGGTCCGTTACGCCGGCTTGAAGGACGCCTCCGACAAGCTCAGAACGCTGGCCGGCAACCAATCGCCGCTCCTCGAACTGTTTGCTTTGGCGTCGCGCAACACCGACGTCGACGACCCCACCGTGAAGAACCTGTTCCAGCCGCCCCAGGCAGTGGTTCCTCCTAACATCACCGACGTGGTGATCGCGCCGCCCAATCAGAACTATATGCAGGCGCTGACTACATTGCAAACTTCCATCGAAGGGATCGCCAGCACTCCGGGGATCCCCAGCGATGCGGCCGCCGCGCCGACGCTCGACAATGCGCGGCAGGCCATCGTCAATACGCGCCAGATGGAGCAGGCATTCCGTCCCGATCCCGAAGGCCAGGTGGACAAGAAGGTGGGCTCGCTGCTGGAAGATCCCATCACGTACGCGCAAGGGCTGCTGCGCGCGCTCGGTCCCGCGGAGTTGAATCAAAAAGGCGCGGGCATGTGCGCGCAGGTCAGCGCCGCGATGAAGAAATATCCGTTCAACCCGAAAGCCACCGACCAGGCTACTCTGGCGGACGTTTCCGGGCTGTACAAACCCAAGGACGGCGCCATCTGGCAGTTCTACGACAGCTCGCTGCAGAAGTTCATCACGCGATCGGGCTCGCAGTTCTCGGCCAATCCGTCCGGCGGCATGAACATCAACCCGATCTTTGTTTCCTTCCTGAACCGGGCGGCGGCGTTCACCGACCTGGCCTTCCCGCCCGGCGCCACCGATCCGCAATTCAAGTACACCGTGAGTCCGCTGAATTCGTCTCCGGATGTGGACAAGATCACGCTCGTCATCGACGACACCACGGCCGTATTCGCGGCGGGCGCGCCGGGCAAAATCTTCACCTGGCCCGGACCGGCGGCGCACAACCTGCAATTGAAGGTGCAGTTCAAGGGCGGCAACCAGGACTTCACCATCTCCACTTATGACGGCTTGTGGTCGGTCTACCGGTTCATCGCCGAAGCCGAGGGCCACTCCGGAACGCAGGTGGAGAAGAGGCCGGTTACGGGATCCCAGCCCATGCGCGGACCTTCCGGACAGCCCGTGGTCGTAAGGCTCGACTTCAATCCCAACCCGTTGAACTTCTTTTCCGGCCTGGGCTGCGTATCGGAGGTTGCGAAACCGTAGATGCAGCTTCCCGCGCGGATTGGCAAGTACGAACTGGAGGAATTCCTGGGCGGCGGAATGTCGCATGTATACCGCGCCCGCGATACCGTAATCGGGCGCACCGTCGCAGTGAAGATTCTTACCGAGGCCGGCTGCCAGGATTCGGAGGCCAAGGCTCGTTTTTTGGCGGAAGCCCGCATGGCCGGTAATATCGCGAACGACAACGTAATCAGCATCTTCGATTTTGGCGAAGACGACCAGCACCGTCCCTTCATGGTGATGGAGTTTCTCCGCGGCGAAGACCTGCGGCACGCCATCAAGAATAACCGGACCGGAGACCTGAAGAGCAAACTCAAAATTGCTCTGCAGGTAGCGCGGGCGCTGCAGTATATCCACGGGCAGAAGATTATCCACCGCGATATCAAGCCCGAGAACATCCACCTGACCAGCAACGGCGTGGTGAAGCTGATGGATTTCGGCATCGCCAAGACCGAAGGCCTGGCGATGACGCGCGCCGGATACGTTCTGGGAACTCCCTACTACATGGCTCCGGAACAGGTGACCGGCCAGAACGTCACGGAACAGGTGGACGTCTACGCGTTCGGGGTGCTGCTGTTCGAACTGCTTTCGGGCCTCAAACCGATCAGCGGCGACACCGTGGAGCGGATCTTCTACAGCATTCTGAATGAGCCGCTCAACTTGCAGCCGCTTTTCGAGGCGAACATCCCACAGACCGTGTGCGACCTGGTGTCGGCATGCACCGCCAAGGATCCCGCGGCCCGCCCGCAAGGCTTCGCCCCCGTTTGCGACGAACTCGAGCAACTGATTGTGGACTACGGCGCACCCACTATGGTCAACCGGGCCAGCCGGGTGGGACTGCCGTCGCTCCAGTTGGAAAAGGCGCCCGAGCCATCCCCGGCCGTGGCCCCCTCTCTTCCCGACGCTTCCCGGAAGTGGCTCTTGCCTGCGATTGGGGCCGCTATTGTCATTCTGGTGGTTGGGCTGTATGTTGCGCTGCGGTCGCCGGCGCCGAAACCCGGCGGCGGAGACACCAAGAAGGTGGTGGCGCTGGACCCGGTCATTTCGACGCCCACCGGCGAGATGGAACTGGTCCCCGCCGGGCCGTTCAAGTATGGCAAGGACAATGCGGCGGTCACCCTGCCGGCGTTTTATATCGACAAGACGGAGGTCACGAATAGGGCCTTCCTGCAATTCCACAACGACACGGGGAACCCGTTGCCGGCGGATTTCCCCAAAGACAAGCCCGATTACCCCTTAGTGAACGTCACCATTATCGACGCACATGCCTTCGCCAAATGGGCGGGGAAGAGGCTGCCCACTCCGCAGGAATGGGAAAAGGCAGCTCGTGGCGCCGACGGCCGGCTGTTCCCCTGGGGCAATAATCCCGACGCCAGCCGCTGCAACGTGGAAGGCAAGCAATTGCGCCCGGCGACGGACTTCCCCGATGGGGCCAGCCCGTATGGCGCATTGAACATGGTGGGCAACGCATGGGAGTTGGTGGAGCAGGAGATGAAGCCCAGTCCTGAAGCCATCGAGCACTTTCGCATCCTGATCGTTCCTCCGCCCCAAAGCTCCGAGCCCTGGTACATGATGCGCGGCCTGTCCTTTGGCATGTCGCTCGCCTCCGACGCTGTCCGGGATTTCGGAACCGTTCCCGCGCGGTTCACTAGCCCGAGTATCGGCTTCCGCTGTGCGAAAGACGCCGCTCACTGATGGCGGCAGCGCGCAGTGGTCTTGGGCTGCTTGCTCGCCGGTAGTGCCGGCAAGCCCTGGACTCTCCCGGCATCTCTGGAGCAGACGTTTCAACCGATCGAGGGAAGCTCGGGGTGGTTCCATTCCGGCCGCTTCACCATCGACGCGAAAGCGGAGAGCTCCGTAAGCCTGGAAATGATGCGTGGGCCCATGATGCAGGTGATTCTCGCAGACAGATTCAAACTGAGAATTCATTGGGAAACCCGAGAGTTCTCCACCTATTCTGGAACTGTCCCTCGCCGATCTTTCTCCCCGCGGCAGGGGCGGACAAGGTGACCCGGCCTTCGGCGCTTGGGAAAAGTGGCCCGCGTCTGCTTTGCAAAACTGACCCAGGCGATCTGGCGGGATTTCGGGGAACAGGTAGCTGTATCGGTTTTCGGACGGTTTTTCCACGTGATCGATGACCAGGAACTCGCGGGGCACTTGGCCCATTCGAGCCTCAGCCCGAGTTTACCGGGCACGGATCGATTCGATGGTGCGGTCTTCAAGGAGCGCTCGCAGCATGGGCCCGTTGATCATCTCCCTGCTGACGGCATCTCCCGCCTTCGCGCTGATCTGGTAACGGTCGGAATCGATCCAGGCCGGGCCCCCTTCGAGCACCGCAGCCGGGCCCACGGCGTCGCGGTTTCTCTATTGACAATTTAATTTGTCAATGGTCTAATATTCTCGTGCTGGATGTCGAGGTCATACAGTCTCCGCAGGCCGCCGCCGCCGCGCTCGACCCGGTCCGCGCGCGGCTCCTGGCCGAATTGTCGGAGCCCGCGTCGGCGGCCACCCTGGCCGCGCGCCTCTCGCTTCCACGCCAAAAAGTGAACTACCACTTGCGCGCCCTGGAGAGCCACCACCTCGTGCGCCCAACCAGCGAACGCAAGTGGGGCGGCATCACAGAGCGCCTGGTGGAAGCCACCGCGTCGTCTTACGTAGTGTCGCCCGCCGCCATGGGCCCCGCGGCGTCCGACCCTGGGCGCAGCCGCGACCGC